>VOFC01001604.1_pt1 | contig 24001 bp, 41 predicted proteins | sample 5384161 | NCBI WGS metagenome assembly VOFC01 (sample SAMN12384722, study PRJNA508395) | human gut metagenome | isolation source: healthy gut B | host: Homo sapiens | reverse complement strand
TTGTTAATCTTGAAGTCATAGCTTCTTGAGTAGGACCAAAGACAATTCCTCCACCGCGCCACTGTGGTGCACGGATAGAACCCTGTCTAGCACGTCCTGTACCCTTCTGTCTCCAAGGTTTCTTTCCACCGCCTGAAACTTCGTGACGATTCTTCACCTTGTGAGTACCCTGTCTTAATGAAGCTCTCTGTAGTAAGACTACATCAAAGATTGCCTGGTTATTTGGTTCGATTCCGAATACGTTTTCGTTAAGTTCTAAATCGTTTAATTTTTCACCATTCTGATTAAATAATGCAATATTCAACATTAGTTTTTCCTCCTTCCACTTCATTATTCTGCAACTGCTTCAGTAGCATAATTTACTAATTCAGCAACTTCGTTTGTTTTTCCGTTTGCCTTGATACCAGACTTAACGATTACTAAGCCTTTCTTAGGACCAGGTACTGATCCACTAACTAGTAATACGTTCTTTTCTGCATCAACTGCAACAATTTCAAGATTCTGAACTGTTCTTGTGTTTCCACCCATCTGACCTGGAAGATTCTTACCAGGAGCAATTCTGTTTGGAGCGATTGGACCCATTGAACCAACAATTCTATGAGCTCCTGAACCATGTCCTTTAGGACCAATGTGTTGTCCATGTCTCTTAATAACACCTTGATAACCTTTACCTTTTGAAGTTCCTGTTACATCTACGACTTCACCAGCTACGAAGCTATCAACAGATTTTATCTGTCCAACTTCATAACTCATCATTTCGTCATAACGAAATTCCTTAATGAAGCGCTTAGGAGCTGTGTTTTGCCTTTTGCAACCACACCTTTTCTGGCTTGTTTGCAAGCTTTTCTCTTTGTCTTCGAAACCAACCTGGATTGCGTTGTATCCATCAGTTTCAACAGTCTTCTTCTGAAGAACTACGTTTGAGTTGCTTCGATAACTGTTACTGGGATTAACTTACCATCAGTAGCGAAAACTTGAGTCATTCCGATCTTTACGACCTAATTGTCGCGTCTTCACACTATCGTCGCCGTTATGATGCTTAACTTCCGTGTTCGGGATGGGAACGGGTGTGTCCATCATGCTATCATGCCAGATCCTCGAGGGATCCTCAAAACCAGATACGTCATCTCTACTAATCCTTACTCTTTCCAATCTTGGCCAAGTCCTCGGCCTATTAGTACCGCCCCAAGTCCTCGCTAAGCACATCGTTGCGCTTGCACTCGCGGCCTATCAACCTCGTGGTCTACGAGGGGCCTTACTTGTCGCCAATGGGAGGTCTCATCTTGGAGGGGCTTCACGCTTAGATGCCTTCAGCGCTTATCCCGTCCGGACTTGGGCGCCCAGCTGTGCCACTGGCGTGACAACTGGTGCACCATCGGTCCGTCCACCCCGGTCCTCTCGTACTAGGGGCGCTCTCCTCAAACCTCCTGCGCCCACGACAGATAGGGGACCGAACTGTCTCACGACGTTCTGAACCCAGCTCGCGTACCGCTTTAATGGGCGAACAGCCCAACCCTTGGAACCGACTTCAGCTCCAGGATGCGATGAGCCGACATCGAGGTGCCAAACCTCCCCGTCGATGTGAACTCTTGGGGAGATCAGCCTGTTATCCCCAGGGTAGCTTTTATCCGTTGAGCGACGGCCCTTCCATTCGGATCCGCCGGATCACTAAGCCCGACTTTCGTCCCTGCTCGACCTGTATGTCTCGCAGTCAGACACCCTTATGCCTTTGCACTCTATGCATGGTTTCCATCCATGCTGAGGGTATCTTTGGGCAGCCTCCGTTACTCTTTGGGAGGCGACCGCCCCAGTCAAACTGCCCGACTGACACTGTCCCGTGGCCCGTTGCCTCCGGTTAGGACCTAGATGCATGAAGGGTGGTATCCCAACAGCGGCTCCCCGTACGCTGGCGCGCATGGCTCACAGCCTCCCACCTATCCTGTACATCATGCATCCAAGCCCAATGTCAACCTGCAGTGAAGCTCCATGGGGTCTTTCCGTCTAGTCGCGGGCAACCTGCATCTTCACAGGTACTAAGACTTCACCGAGTCTACAGCTGAGACAGCGCCCAAATCGTTACGCCTTTCGTGCGGGTCGGAACTTGCCCGACAAGGAATTTCGCTACCTTAGGACCGTTATAGTTACGGCCGCCGTTTACTGGGGCTTCGGCTCGCTGCTTCGCTTGCGCTGACAGCTCCCCTTGACCTTCCAGCACCGGGCAGGCGTCACCCCCTATACTTCGGCTTGCGCCTTCGCAGAGAGCTGTGTTTTTGGTAAACAGTCGCTTGGGCCGTTTTACTGCGGCTCATTTCTGAGCACCCTTCTCCCTAAGTTACGGGGTCATTTTGCAGAGTTCCTTAGCTATAGTTCTCTCGCTCACCTCAGGATTCTCTCCTTGCCCATGTGTGTCCATTTTCGGTACGGGCCGATGTGTGTTGTGCTAGAAGCTTTTCCTGGAAGCCTGCTCTCAGCTTTTCCGTACTTGCCGAAGCTTTCCGTATGCATCGCGCCTTCCCCTTATGCGCACCGGATTTCCCTGGTGCGCAGGTATCTCGCTTGCCCCAGCTATTCCAGCGCCTGGTTGCCTGAGCCTTCTCCGTCACTCCATCGCCACACATCGGGTACGGGAATATCCACCCGTCGTCCATCGGCTACGCCTTTCGGCCTCGCCTTAGGTCCCGACTATCCCAGAGAGGACGAGCCTTCCTCTGGAGACCTTGGGCCATCGGTGCGTGGGATTCTCACCCACGTGCCGCTACTCACGCCGGCATTCTCTCTTCCATGCGCTCCACATGCCCTCCCGGTCATGCTTCTCCGCCGCATGCAATGCTCCCCTACCTCATGCCTGTCCATAGCTTCGGTGTCATGCTTAGCCCCGGTAAATTAGCGGCGCAGAGTCATTCGACTAGTGAGCTGTTACGCACTCTTTGAAGGATGGTCGCTTCTGAGCCAACCTCCTAGTTGTCTGCACGTCTCCACTTCCTTTTCCACTTAGCATGCACTTTGGGACCTTAGCTGATGGTCTGGGCTGTTTCCCTCTTGACGACGGACCTTATCACTCGCCGTCTGACTGCCGCAGATGACACCGTGACATTCGGAGTTTGATTATGCTCAGTACCGCGGGATGCGGCCATCGCATATTCAGTGCTCTACCTTCACGGCTCTCTCGCTGCGACGCTAGCCCTAAAGCTATTTCGGGGAGAACCAGCTATCTCCGGGTTCGATTGAATTTCACCCCTAGCCACAAGTCATCCGCCAACGTTTCAACGGGGGTCGGTTCGGTCCTCCATCGGGTCTTACCCCGACTTCAACCTGCTCATGGCTGATCACCCGGTTTCGGGTCCACGACCTCAGACTATTTCGCCCTCTTAAGACTCGCTTTCGCTGTCGGCTCCGCATCTCCTGCTTAACCTCGCCTGCTGATCGTGACTCGCCGGCTCATTCTACAAAAGGCACGCCATCACCCTTTGACGGGCTCTGACTTCTTGTGGGCATGCGGTTTCAGGTTCTCTTTCACTCCCCTCCCGGGGTTCTTTTCACCTTTCCCTCACGGTACTGGTTCGCTATCGGTCACAGAGTAGTGTTTAGCCTTTCGGGATGGTCCCCGATGATTCCGGCAGGATTCCACGTGCCCCGCCGTACTCAGGTGCCGCCTCGATCCATGTCGAGCCTTCGGATACGGGTCTCTCACCCTCTTCGGATCCCCTTCCCATGGGATTCTCCTGACTCTTCATGTCATCTTTACCGGCGGTCCTACAACCCCGGACTGTGTCCGGTTTGGGCTCCTCCGCTTTCGCTCATGCTACTTACGGAATCGACTTCTCTTTCTCTTCCTGCAGGTACTTAGATGTTTCAGTTCCCTGCGTATTGCCCCCGTCATGACGGTCGTCATGCGGTCTCCGCTTCTTGAGCGGAGGGGTTTCCCCATTCGGATATCGGCGGGTCATCGCGTGCTTACCGCTCGCCGCCGCATTTCGCTGTTCGCTGCGTCCTTCATCGCCTCTCTGTGCCCAGGCATTCTCCGTACGCCCTTTCTTCCTTGACCTTGTGATTGGTTCTCTTTAGTTCGCTTGAGTATTTCTGTTCTTAGTATTTTTTTTGCCTTCAGACCAGATGTACTAGACCTTTATCTCTTTGTTTGATTTCTCGATCTCACTTACATCTTATCTTTTTGTGTGCAGAAAGTTTAAAAAACTTTCCATTTGATGATCATATCTGATTTTCAAGGATCTCTCTAGAGTGCCAGAGCACTCAAAACTGAACATTACACGTCTGTCTCCCTAGAAAGGAGGTGATCCATCCCCACGTTCCCGTAGGGATACCTTGTTACGACTTCACCCCAATCATCAGCCCCACCTTAGACAGCTCCCTCCCTTGCGGGTTGGGCCGCCGGCTTCGGGTGTTGCCAACTCTCATGGTGTGACGGGCGGTGTGTACAAGGCCCGAGAACGTATTCACCGCGGCATTCTGATCCGCGATTACTAGCGATTCCGGCTTCGTGCAGTCGAGTTGCAGACTGCAGTCCGAACTGGGAACGGGTTTTCTGGGGTCCGGCTCGCGCCTTCGCTTCCCTCTGTCCCGTCCATTGTAGCACGTGTGTGGCCCAGGTCATAAGGGGCATGATGATTTGACGTCATCCCCGCCTTCCTCCTCCTTGCAGAGGCAGTCTCGCCAGAGTCCCCAACTTAATGATGGTAACTGGCGACAGGGGTTGCGCTCGTTGCGGGACTTAACCCAACATCTCACGACACGAGCTGACGACAACCATGCACCACCTGTCTTCTCTATAGCTATGAGGATGTCTCCATCCCTTTTAGATCGATGTCAAGACCTGGTAAGGTTCTTCGCGTTGCTTCGAATTAAACCACATGCTCCACCGCTTGTGCGGGCCCCCGTCAATTCCTTTGAGTTTCATTCTTGCGAACGTACTACTCAGGCGGAGTACTTATTGCGTTAACTGCAGCACCGGGGTTTGACCCCGACACTTAGTGACCATCGTTTACGGCGTGGACTACTAGGGTATCTAATCCTATTTGCTCCCCACGCTTTCGGGACTGAGCGTCAGTTGCGGCCCAGATCGTCGCCTTCGCCACTGGTGTTCCGCCATATATCTACGCAGTTCACCGCTACACATGGAATTCCACGATCCTCTTCCGCACTCTAGCCGCCCGGTTTCTATGGCTTACTGAAGTTAAGCTTCAGTCTTTCACCACAGACCTCTGCCGCCGCCTGCTCCCTCTTTACGCCCAATAATTCCGGATAACGCTCGCCACCTACGTATTACCGCGGCGCTGGCACGTAGTTAGCCGTGGCTTTCTGGTAAAGTACCGTCACTCGCATACCATTTCCTGTATGCGCCGTTCTTCCTTTACAACAGAGCTTTACGACCCGAAGGCCTTCTTCGCTCACGCGGCGTTGCTCGGTCAGGGTTTCCCCCATTGCCGAAAATTCCCTACTGCTGCCTCCCGTAGGAGTCTGGGCCGTGTCTCAGTCCCAATGTGGCCGTCCGCCCTCTCAGGCCGGCTACGCATCGTTGCCTTGGTGGGCCGTTGCCCCGCCAACTAGCTAATGCGCCATAAGTCCATCCCTGCGCTATCCCCGAAAGGATATTTGGCATGAGCTCCATGCGGTGCTCATGGCTATGCGGTATTAGCAGGAGTTTCCTCCTGTTATCCCCCGCACAGGGGCAGGTTACCTATGTATTACTCACCCGTTCGCCACTCATCTTCCGAAGAAGATTCGTTCGACTTGCATGTATTAGGCACGCCGCCAGCGTTCATCCTGAGCCAGGATCAAACTCTCCACTGAATATGTGAAGAGCTGATGTTCAGCTCATCAATTAAATGTTTTCAAATAAATCTGACGTGTATCTGTTCAGTTTTCAATGTTCTGTCTCAGCCCTCCCCGTCTCCCGGATGATGAGCTTCGTTAACTGTTTCTTTTAGCAGTCTGAATTGATTCATCTGCCTTTTCGATGTCTCCTGCTTTTGCATACTGAATTGCTTCAATTGCTGAGCTTCTTGCGCTACCAGCATTAACAATTAAGTTAATGACTGTCTGTTCCTGTTCGTCCATTTTAATTCTCCTTTAACAACAATTCCAGATTTCATCTGTGCCTCTATTATAGCAACTCTTGAAAGCAATTTCAACACTCTTTTACAATATGCCAAAATTAGTCTTTGATGTAGTTAAAATGCTTACATGCAAAGCAGTGATTCCTTCTTCTTCAATATTAGTTGTAATATATTTTGCGACTGATTTAAGTTCTGGTACTGCATTACCCATTGCTATACCTTGTCCTGTTTCTTCAATCATTTCTATATCATTACGTCCATCACCAAAAAGCAATGGTATCATCAATACTTCTTCCTAGTTCCTTCACTAATTCTTTAATTCCTACTGCTTTAGATGAACCCTTAAGGGTCAAATCAAAAGAACGGTCACTTTGATGTCTCTGTACATCAAAATAAGGACTTAAAGCTTCTACCATGACTGGAATATCATCCTTAGAATTGACTACTATCATTCCGATATAAGTTTCTATATTCTTATAATCAAATGAATCAATGATTGTTTCTTCCTTCATACCCCAGTTATTTGCGAATGCCTGATGGACTGGATCTTTTTGAATCTCTGACATAAATATAATCATTACCTTCAAAGTAAAAGTTAAAATGATGTTTTTCACATAGATCCATGGTTTGCTTTAATTGCTTTGGCTGGTACGACATTCTTATAGACACATTTGCCTTTATACTCTACATAAGCCCCATTACATGTCACATATCCTGAAAATGGATACTTCATAACACCATCCACAATAAAACATTTACATCTACCTGTTGATAAGAATACATCATGTCCTTCTTCCTTTAGTTTATCTAAAGTACGGATAGTTTTAGGTGTGATTTCATATATATCCTGATTACAATCAATAAGTGTCCCATCTATATCAAAAAAGAATAATTTACTCATACTACAATCTCCTTTTCTAGCAAGTACTTCTATTATATCAAATGTATGCAGAAATAAAACCAATTAAGATCAGTCTCATAAAATCTTTAATAAACGTTAAAAAAAGATGGGTATTTCTACCCATCTCACTAACATTCTCCATCAAATACTTCTGGAAGGAATACTTTATGTGTTTTACTTCTATGTCTGACAATTACGTAAGTAAGAAGTACAGATACAACAAATAAACCAACGAAGAATAAGATTTCTGTTGTAGGAACTGCAGTTGCATTCGCAATCACTGATCTAAATCCATTTACACTATATGTGAATGGTACAAATGGATGTAATACTGTATACCAATTTGGTGCAGTTTCTAGTGGATAAGTACCAGCAGAAGCACCAAGGTTAAATACCATGAAGATTAAAGCGATAAATTCACCGATACGACCAAATGCGATTGCAAGGAATGCGATGAATGCCATAAAGGCAAGTGATAATAAGAGCATGAATGCGATACATAATCCTGGTCTAGCAGGAGTGAATCCACAAAATCCTCTTAAGCTGAAGTATAAGATTAATGCCTGTACAAATGATAATAACCATGACTGTAGCTTTTGCAAGTAAGAACTTTACTGGGCTATCAGTAGTAGTCATACCCTTACCAAATGGATACATTAAGCTTAATGCCATACATGCAACATATAAAGCAACACTCATCATATAAGGTCTGTTTTGCATGACCATTGTTTGGCATATTAGTTATTTCTTTCTTTTTGTGTATCTACTGGAGTAGACATCTGTTTGTATGTCTTGTTAGTAGATTTGATATTACTCTTCTTAGAAGCATCTTTTTAATTCGCTTGTTGAAGTGTATTAGTTCCTTCACCAATAGTAGTTAATCCTTCACCTAATGTTGCAGATCCTGTTTTTTAGCTAACTGATTAGATCCAGAACTGATCTTTTTATGCACCATCAGCTAACTGAGAAGCACCACTATTTAAAGTTTTATTGTTTGAAGCAAGCGTACCTAAACCATTATTTACCTGTTTAACGCCACCTGTATAAGTCTTTAAACCACTCTGTAATGTACCTAAACCTTCATCAATCTGGCTTTACTGCACCAACCATACCAACTGAATTAGAAGTTCCCTTCATATTAGCCTGTACAGTCTTTAATAACAGTTACTAATGAACCAACTGCTGTGTTATTGGCGCAGTTGCTAACTGCTGTGAACTTGCTAATAACTGCTGAGTCTTAGCATTGGCTTGCAGTCTGATTCTTTTTAATACAGCTGATTACCATTTAACAATGTAGATAACTGTTTTAAATCATCTGTATTGATACTAGATGATAACTGAGATGCAACCTATTTGTAATGTAGCGACCTGAGTTGCATGGCTTGTAGCCTTCAACATTAATTCTTGAGCGGACCTGTGGTTGGGTTGCCTGTAATTGTTCAGCCTGTTTCTTTTCCGTCTGCACTAACTGATTTAACTGAGCTTGCATTGTTATTCATTGTTGAGATAGTAGTAGATAATGTAGAAATCATACCGTCAACTTTCTTAGAAGCCTGGGCATCATTTTCTACTAAGTTATTACTATCAATAGCGCCCTGGATCTTAGTTAATTGCTGCAGATAACTGTTTAGAACTTTCTTCAATCTGTTTATTGCTAGAAGTCAATGTATTTAACTGACCAGCACTTGCATTAATTCCATCACCTAACTGCTTTTCATCCTCCTGAACAGCGCTTAATAATTGTGAACTACCAGCTTTTAACTGAGCGGCACCATTGTTTAAAGTGGCACTGTTGTTGTCTAACTGCTGTGCACCAGCTTTCGCAGTAGAGACGCCTTTTGTATAAGCACTTAATCCCTTCACTAAAGAATCAGCACCATCATTGAATACTAATGCACTTGAAGCAAGTGTATTCAAATTTTCTGTAATAGTGGCATTACCATCTTTGGTATGACTTTGACACCATCACTTAATTTCTGTGAACCTTCTTGTTCTGTTTTTAAATCCTTTGCTTAATGTTTTTACATTCTTAAATAAGATCTTTGAGTAAGTCTTAGTCACTGTTGATGAAATTTCAGCTTTTACTTTAGCCATTGCTGACTCATCCATTTTAGTTGCGACGTAGTTTGTCTGTGGATTTGTTGTATATGTGAGCATCATTGTCTGTGGATCATCATCCAATAATGTCGTCGCATTTTTAGAGAAGTTTTCAGGAATAGTAATATCATGTAATACTTTCCGTCTTTTAAACCTTTCTGTGCTTTTACTAGAAGAAACAATATTGAAATCCATTGAATCATTCTTCGCAAGTTTATCATCTTAACTGTTTACCAATATCCATAGTAGAACCATTATATTCAACTTCTTTATCCTTTATTTTCACAACGGCTACTGGAAGCTGATCTGTTTGACCATATGGATCCCACATAGAACCTAAGAAAACACAAGCATAAATCATTGGAATGATTTCATGATTGCACAAAGTACAATTTTAAGCCATGTACTTTTCGCAATGTTTTTCCATTCTGCTTTAATTTCATATTACCCTTTCCTTTCTGTCATCTTCCTAATGACTAGTAGTCATTTTAGTTGACCGTTAGTCATTTTCTCAATTTACAAATAAGGCGATTTGATAAAAAGCATGATGTAAGTCGTATATCATTTTTTTTTTATAAAAGCATAAAAAAGACTGCTGACATAAGTCAACAGTCTAATGAACTAAAATTATTCAATGATTTCTGTTACTTTACCAGCACCTACAGTACGTCCACCTTCACGGATAGAGAACTTAGTACCGTTTTCGATAGCGATTGCGTGAATTAATTCTACAGTGAATTCTACGTTATCGCCTGGCATAACCATTTCAGTTCCTTCTGGTAATTCGATAACACCAGTGATATCAGTAGTTCTGAAATAGAACTGTGGTCTATAGTTACCGAAGAATGGAGTATGTCTTCCACCTTCTTCTTTAGAAAGTACATAAACTTGTGCTTTGAATTTTTTATGTGGATGAACTGTTCCAGGTTTAGCTAATACCTGACCTCTTTCGATCTGGTCTCTGTTGATACCTCTTAAAAGAACACCAACGTTATCACCAGCTAGAGCGTAGTCAAGTAACTTTCTGAACATTTCGATACCTGTAGCAACTGTCTTCTGAGTTTCATGGATACCGACGATTTCAAGTTCATCGTTAAGGTTTAACTGACCACGTTCAACTCTACCAGTAGCAACTGTACCACGACCAGTGATTGTGAATACGTCTTCCACAGGCATCAAGAAAGGTTTGTCAGTATCACGAACTGGAGTTGGGATATAAGAATCCATACTGTCCATTAATTCAATGGATTGCAGGAGTCCATTGTGGATCTGTTGATCGCCTTCAAGAGCCTTTTTAATGCAGAACCACGGATGATTGGAGTGTCATCTCCTGGATAGTCGTATTCAGATAATAAATCACGAACTTCCATTTCTACTAAGTCGATTAATTCTTCGTCATCAACCATATCGCACTTATTTAAGAATACGATGATGTATGGAACACCAACCTGACGAGATAATAAGATATGTTCTCTTGTCTTGTGGCATTGGTCCATCAGTAGCAGCAACTACTAAGATAGCACCATCCATTTGTGCAGCACCAGTGATCATGTTTTTGATGTAGTCAGCATGACCTGGACAGTCAACGTGTGCATAGTGACGAGTTTCAGTTTGATATTCTACGTGTGCAGTGTTGATTGTGATACCACGTTCTTTTTTCTTCTGGAGCACCATCGATTGCGGCATAGTCCATAGCTTTAGCCTGACCTTCACTAGCTAATACAGTAGTGATAGCAGCTGTTAAAGTAGTTTTACCATGGTCAACGTGACCAATAGTACCAATATTTACGTGAGTTTTCTCACGGTTAAATTTTTCCTTAGCCATTTAAGGTTATCCTCCTATATAATTCTAAAATTTTACATAACTATTTTAATAGATTTTATTGAGAATTGCAATAAAAATCATAGTTATTCTTATTTTACGCCGTTCTTTTTAATGATTTCTTCCTTGATTGATTTAGGAACAGGTTCATAACGGTCGAACTGCATTGTATAGTTACCACGACCCTGTGTGAATGATCTTAAGTCTGTTGCATAACCAAACATTTCAGCTAGAGGTACAGAAGCTTCAACCATTACATTGCATTTCCTCTTTCTTCTTGTCCTTCGATCATACCACGTCTAGATGAAATATCACCCATAACGCTACCTAAATATTCAGAAGGAGCAGTTACTTCTACCTTCATGATTGGTTCAAGGATTACTGGAGCACACTTCTTACCAGCGCTTTTAAATGCCATAGAAGCAGCTACTTTATATGCCATTTCTGATGAATCGACATCATGGTAAGAACCGTCGAATAATGTAGCCTTAACGTCAAGTACTGGGTAACCAGCAATCATACCAGTTTCAAAGCGTCTTCAAGACCAACTTTTACAGAACCGATATATTCTCTTGGAACTGATCCACCAACAACAGCGTCAACGAATTCAAATCCTTTACCTTCATTAGGTTCGAACTTGATCCAAACGTGACCGTACTGACCACGACCACCAGACTGTTTAATGTATTTACCTTCACATTCAGCGGCCTGAGTAATAGTTTCTCTATAAGCAACCTGAGGAGCACCAACGTTTGCTTCTACATGGAATTCTCTTTTAATCTGTCAACGATGACATCAAGGTGTAATTCACCCCATACCTGCGATGATAGTATCACCAGTTTCAGGGTTTGTAGATGTTCTGAAAGTTGGGTCTTCTTCAGCTAATTTAACTAAAAGCTTCACCAAGTTTGTTCTGGTCAGCTTTTTGTCTTAGGTTCAATTGCTAATTCGATAACTGGTTCTGGGAATTCCATCTTTTCAAGGATAACGAAATCGTTTTTCCACAAAAAGTATCACCAGTTGTAGTGTTCTTGAAACCTACTGCTTCTGCGGCGATATCACCAGCATAAACTTCATCAATTTCTTTACGTGTATTAGCGTGCATTAATAAGATACGACCAAGTCTTTCTTTCTTATCTTTTGTTGAGTTCAATACATATGAACCAGCAGTTGCAGTACCAGAGTATACACGGAAGAAAGTTAACTTACCTACGAATGGGTCAGTCATAACTTTGAATGCTAAAGCTGAGAATGGTTCTTCATCAGATGCATGACGGTCAACTTCGTTACCATCAATGTCAACACCCTTGATTGCAGGGATGTCAGTTGGAGCTGGTAAGTAGTCAACTTCAGCATCAAGCATTGGTTGTACACCCTTATCTTTGTAAGCAGAACCACAAAGAACTGGGAATAATTCTACAGCGATTGTACCCTTACGGATAGCAGCTTTAACATCTTCGATTGCAGGTTCTTCACCTTCAAGAATTTCATCATTAAATCATCATCAAATGAAGCGGCAGCTTCTAATAAAGTCTGATGATATTCTTCAGCCTGATCAACATATTCAGCTGGGATTTCTTTTTCGATTACATCAATACCTTCAGCACCATCGAAATAGATAGCTTTCATCTTTAATAAAGTCAATGACACCTTCGAATGTATCTTCAGCACCGATAGGTAACTGTAATGCAACAGCATTAGCACCTAATCTTGAATTTAATGAGTTAAGTGACATGATGAAATCAGCACCAGTAGCGTCCATCTTGTTTGAGAAAACAATTCTTGGTACGCCATAAGTAGTAGCCTGTCTCCAAACTGTTTCAGTCTGAGGTTCTACACCTGCTTTAGAGTCAAATACTGTAACAGCACCATCAAGTACACGCAGGGAACGTTCAACTTCTACAGTGAAGTCAACGTGGCCTGGAGTATCGATGATGTTGATACGATGTCCTTTCCAGTGAGTAGTTGCGGCAGAAGTGATAGTGATACCACGTTCTTTTTCCTGTACCATCCAGTCCATCTGAGATGCCATCATGAGTTTCACCAATTTTATGGATTTTACCTGTATAGTAAAGAACACGTTCAGTAGTAGTTGTTTTACCAGCATCGATATGAGCCATGATGCCGATATTACGTGTTTTTTCTAATGGAAATTCACGAGCCATAATTTTCTCCTTTCAAATACTTTTCTTTTAATTTATATTTAATAAAGATATTACCAACGGAAATGTGCGAAAGCTCTGTTTGCTTCTGCCATCTTGTGAGTATCTTCTTTCTTCTTAACAGCGGCACCTGTACCGTTAGATGCATCGATAATTTCGTTAGCTAAACGATCAACCATTGTATTTTCGTTTCTTAAACGAGAATAGTTAGTTAACCATCTTAAACCTAAAGTCATTCTTCTTTCAGGTGTTACTTCAACTGGTAGTGCCTGGTAGTTAGCACCACCAACACGTCTTACCTTTAATTCAAGTACAGGCATGATGTTGTTGATAGCATTTGCGTCGAATACTTCCATAGCTGGCTTTCCAGTCTTTTTCTTCAACTTTTTTGAATGCTTCATATAAGATGTTCTGAGCAACACCTTTTTTACCATCTAACATGATTTTGTTAATAAGCTTAGTGATTGTTTTACTATTGTAAATTGGATCAGGTAAAACATCTCTTTTCGCAATACGTCCTTTTCTAGACATCGGCAAATTCTCCTCTCTCTATTTTATTAATTTAAAAATTTATTTCTTAGGCTTTTTAGCTCCGTATAATGAGCGGCTCTGCATACGATCTTTAACACCAGCACAGTCCATAGTACCACGGATAATATGGTAACGAACCCCTGGTAAGTCCTTAACACGACCACCACGAATTAATACAACAGAGCGTTCCTGAAGGTTATGACCGATACCAGGAATGTAAGCTGTAACTTCTAATCCATTTGATAATCTAACACGGGCATACTTACGTAATGCTGAGTTAGGCTTCTTTGGGGTCATTGTAGCAACACGGGTGCAAACGCCACGCTTCTGAGGTGAATTATCATTAGTTGGTCTTTTTGCTAATGAGTTGTAACCTCTATTTAAAGCTGGAGACTTACCCTTTTTAGTCTTTTCGCTACGTCCTTTTCTTACTAATTGGTTAATTGTAGGCATGATTTTCTCCTTTCTAATTCTAACACACAATTCCGGGTGTTTCACAAATTTGTTTTTATATATGTGCCCTCATCGGACACCTTTGTCAGTATATGACAAATAAAAGTCCTAGTCAACAACTTTTTTATTTTTTTTGTTAATCTAGGTTCAATTTTCATGATAGATGATCTGTTTAGCCATTCCACCATCAATACAGATGCCCTCACCATTGATAAATGATGCCTCTGATGAACATAAGAATAAGATCATAGAAGAAATATCCTGTGTATATATTCCTATAAGTATTAATCCATCCTTTCAAAATAGAATTTACTTTCTAACTCATCATTAATGCGTATTTAAGGGCTAATATGCCACCTTTTACAAAGAATACGGCAATCTTGTATTAACTTAGCTCATATGGTCTCTAGAAAGCGAAATATTGATAATTACAGAATTTCTAGATAAAATTACCTACCCTATTCCATGTGTGCTACCTTTGACAACTACAATTGCATAAATCCATGTACTTCTCATTATATATGAAAACACTATGGATATTTGTCCATAGTGTTTCTTATTAATTAAGCGTCATGGTGAGCAGAAACAAATTCTTCTGCTTCATCAAACATTGTAGATTCAGGAGTGAAGTTTTCAGCTTCTTCTCTTGATTTTTCAAGTTCAGCCTGCTGAGCAGCTTCTTCTTCCTCTCTCTTAATTGTTTCGTCAGACTTTAAAGGTCCTCTTAAGCCAGTACCTGCTGGTAATAGCTTACCGATAATAACGTTTTCTTTCAGACCCTTAAGTGGATCGACTTTTACCTCTGATGGCAGCATCAGTAAGAATTCTTGTAGTTTCCTGGAATGATGCAGCTGATAACCAAGAATCAGTTTCTAATGAAGCCTTAGTAATACCAAGTAAGATTGGTCTACCTACAGCTGGATGTTTACCTTCCTTAAGAACCTGTCTGTTTAATTCAGTGAAGTTCTTAACTGAAACGTGAGATCCTGGTAATGCTTCTGTATCTCCACCTTCTACGATCTTCATTCTTCTCATCATCTGCTGAATGATGATTTCGATATGCTTATCAGAAATTTCGATACCCCCTGTAATCTATATACCTGCTGTACTTCTTTTAAGATGTAGTTTTCATGCAGCTTCTGCAGAGGCAACAGATAATAATTCTTTTGGAGAGATAGAACCTTCAGTAATCTTATCACCTGGTTCAACAATATCTCCTTCCTTTTTACAGCTAACTTAGCACCAATTGGTGTTAAGTAAGTCTTAGTTTCAAAGATCATTTGCGACAGTTACTTCTGAACGCTGATTGTTATGGTCACCCTGAGTTGTAATTGATGAAACATGTCCATTGATTTCAGAAATAATAGACTTAGCTTTTGGAACACGTGCTTCAAACAATTCCTGGATACGAGGAAGACCCTGTGTGATATCGGCGTCACCGGCAACACCACCCATGTGGAATGTACGCATTGTAAGCTGAGTACCTGGTTCACCGATTGACTGTGCAGCCATAATACCGATTGTTTCACCAAGTAATACTTCCTGACCAGTTGCTAAGTTTAGACCATAGCACTTACGGCAGATACCGTTCTTAGACTTACATCCGAAGATGTTTCTAATTTCAACAGTCTTGATACCAGCATCAGATACTGCTTTTGCTGATTTTTCGTTCATTAATTCATTTGCATGAACAATGATTTCACCAGTTGCTGGATCAACAATATCCTTTAATGATGTACGACCAACAAGTCTGTCTACTAATGGTACGATAATGTTACCATCAGCCGTATTGATTAATGCAGATACTTCGAATCCCTTATCAGTATGACAATCGTCTTCTGTGATAATAACTTCCTGAGCTACATCGACAAGACGTCTTGTTAAGTAACCTGAATCGGCAGTCTTTAAGGTCAGTATCTGTAGAACCTTTACGGGCACCATGTGTAGAAATGAAGAATTCTGATGCAGTTAAACCTTCACGAAGAGCAGACTTGATAGGAAGTTCGATAGTTTCACCCTTTAGGGTTACTCATCAATCCACGCATACCTACAAGCTGAGTGAAGTTAGAGATGTTACCACGGGCACCTGAATCTGACATGATGAAGATTGGGTTATCACGGTCAGCTTCGAACTCTTCTTTAACGATACCAGTAACTTCTTCTTTAACGTCATTCCATAATTTGATTACGGTCATATAACGTTCATGTTCTGTTAACTTACCTTTGTTGTATAAATTCTTGATGACTTCAAGATGTTCATCAGCATCATCGAATAAGTGATATTTATCCTGAGGAATCTGAATATCGTAAGCTGATACTGTAATACCAGCGATAGTTGAATAATAGAATCCCTGATTCTTTAATCTATCAAGCATGACATGGATTTCATCAACTGGACAGATCTTTGAAGTATTCATCGATGATTGCTCCAAGAGTCTTCTTAGTGAACTGCTTGATTAAAGGCTGATTCTTAATATGTTCCTTGATATCTGTACCATAAGGTAAGAAATATTTCATAGGAGTTGCTTTTAAGCTTGCCTTATCTGGATCATTTAAGTATGGGAATTCACCTTCAAAGATGCTGGTTGAAGATGATATCTTACCTACTGTAGTGACTAAGTACATGTTGTTCTGTTCTTCAGTGAATGTCTTATTCTTTTTAATGCTGAAGCACGGATTGCCATTCTTGTATCTAAGTTAACAGTCTTATTGTAATAAGCCATTAATACTTCGTTTACATCAGCAAATACTGTACCTTCACCAATCTGATCACTTTTTTCTGTTGTTAAGTAATAGTTACCAAGCACCATGTCCTGTGATGGAGTAACGATAGGTTTACCATCTTTTGGACCAAGGATATTTCTAGAACCTAGCATTAACTGTCTTGCTTCTGAATTGCTTCTTCACCAAGAGGTGCATGGATGGCCATCTGGTCACCATCGAAGTCGGCATTGAATGCTGGACATGCTAATGGGTGAAGACGGATGGCACGACCTTCTACTAGCTTAGGTTCGAAAGCCTGGATACCTAATCTATGTAATGTAGGGGCACGGTTTAATAATACTGGGTGATGTTTGATAACATCTTCAACGATTGGCCAGATCTTTATCATCCATCTTATCTATCATACGTTCAGCACTTTGATATTAGTTGCTAATTCGTTTCTTACTAATCCAGAGATAACGAATGGCTTAAATAAGTTAACAGCCATTTCTCTTGGAATACCACACTGGTACATCTTTAATGTAGGTCCTACGGCGATAACTGAACGTCCAGAGTAGTCTACACGCTTACCAAGTAAGTTCTGTCTGAAACGTCCCTGTTTACCTTTAAGTGTATGTGAAAGAGATTTTAATGCTCTTCCTCCAGCACCTGTAATAGGCTTAGAACGTCTACCATTATCAATTAAAGCATCAACGGCTTCCTGAAGCATACGCTTTTCATTCTGTACGATGATACTAGGTGTACCTAATTCTAATAATTTCTTTAAACGGTTGTTACGAGTAATGACACGTCTATATAAGTCGTTTAAGTCACTTGTCGCAAAACGACCACCGTCTAGCTGAAGCATTGGTCTTAAATCAGGTGAAATAACTGGAAGAACATCCATGATCATCCATTCTGGCTGGTTATTGGAGCTTCTGAATGCATCAATTGCTTCAAGTCTCTTTAATAACTTCTGTCTCTTCTGACCCTGAGCTTCTTTTTAACTGAGTTTCTACATCTTCAAGTTCAGCATCTAAGTCAACCTTCTGCAATAATACTTTGATTGCCTCAGCACCGATTTTAGCCTGGAACTGACCACCGAACTTTTCAACACAGTTACGGTAATCTCTTTCAGATAATACCTGCTTATATTCAAGTGGTGTAGAACCTTTATCAGTAACAACATAAGATACGAAGTAGATGATTTCTTCTAACTGTTTAGGTGACATATCAAGGATAAGTCCCATACGAGATGGAACTCCCTTTAAATACCAGATATGTGCTACTGGAGTAGCTAATTCGATATGACCCATTCTTTCTCTTCTTACTGAAGAACGAGTGACTTCGACACCACAACGGTCGCAGACAACACCTTTATATCTAATTTTCTTATACTTACCACAAGCACATTCCCAGTCCTTAGTTGGACCAAAAGATTCTTTCACAAAATAAACCATCTTTTTCAGGCTTCTGTGAACGATAGTTGATTGTTTCAGGTTTTTTGACTTCGCCATATGACCATTCACGAATCTTCTCAGGAGAGGCTAAACCGATCTGAATTGCTGAAAAAATTATTATTCTCTGCCATTATTCTTCCTCCTCACCGCTTTTTCCAAATAATCCTTCGATAATATCATCGACTGATTCTGGAGCTTCATCATCATCGAAGCTGTCTTCTACGATATCATCTTCACCTTCGGCAACGAATTCTTCGTGAGTGTCAACTTCTTTATCTTCTTTTTCTTCTTTATCATCATTTTCTTCATCTTCTTTTTTGGCTTCTTAGGCGCATCGAATGAACGAGGGAAACGACGATCTTCATCTTCGATATTACCTACATTAATTTCATTACCTTCATCATCTAATAGACGAATATCTAATGCCAATGCCTGTAATTCTTTCTTTAATACTCTGAATGATTCAGGTAATCCAGGTTCAGGTAACTTCTGTCCCTTAACAATTGCTTCATAAGTCTTAACACGTCCTACAACGTCATCTGACTTAACTGTTAAGATTTCACGTAATGTATATGCTTTGCACCATAAGCTTCAAGTGCCCATACTTCCATTTCCCCGAATCTCTGACCACCGTTCTGAGCTTTACCACCAAGTGGCTGCTGAGTAACAAGTGAGTAAGGACCAACTGATCTTGCATGTAACTTATCATCAACCATGTGACATAACTTGATCATGTACATGATACCAACTGATACTTCGTTATCGAAATATTCACCAGTCTTACCAGAGATCAAACTCTCTGTTTACCGTTTTCTGGCATACCAGATTCTTTTCATGATATTTTCTAAGTCCTTAGAATTGATACCATCAAAGGCTGGAGTAGCGAAATACTGACCACCTAACTGTCTAGCGGATAACCTAAGTGTAATTCTAATACCTGACCGATATTCATACGAGATAGTGCCCTAATGGGTTAAGCATGATATCAAGTGGTGTACCGTCCTGTAAATGAGGCATATCTTCTGTTGGTAAGATCTTAGAGATGACACCCTTGTTACCGTGTCTACCTGACATCTTATCCCCTTCAGAAATCTTACGCTTCTGAACGATATATACTTTAATAACCTTGTTTACACCTGGTCTGTAAATCATCTCTTTCAACTTCTTTATAAGCAAGAGAGTTTGCTGAACCATACTTTGTTTTCATTCTTTCTTTCTTTACCTTACGAGTGAATACTCTGATACGATGTACGATACCAGAACCACCATGAGGTACTCTTAATGAGTTATCTTTAACTTCTCTAGATTTTTCACCAAAGATAGCTAATAATAGTTTTTTCTTCTGCAGATAATTCTGCCTGTCCCTTAGAGTAACTTTTACCAACTAAGATATCGCCTTCTTTAACTTCAGCACCAACACGGATAATACCGTTTTCGTCTAGGTTAGAACGAGCATCATCACCTACGTTAGGGATATCTCTTGTAATTTCTTCAGGCCCTAATTTTGTATCACGACATTCAATTGAATATTCCTGAATGTGGATAGAAGTATAGTAGTCTTCTTTTACAAGCTTTTCATTCATGATGATAGCATCTTCGTAGTTATAACCATTCCATGTCATGAAACCTACAAGAACGTTCTGTCCTAATGCTAATTCACCTTGTTCCATTGCTGGACCATCAGCAAGAACCTGACCCTTAAGAACATATTCACCAGCCATAACAATTGGACGATGGTTGATACATGTACCAGCGTTAGATACAGTGAACTTTAATAACTTATATGTCTTTTCGCCACTTTCACCTTCAACGATGATCTTCTTAGCGTCAACATATTTAACAGTTCCTTCTTCTTTCGCAACAACTGCAAACCAGAGTCTCTTGCGGCCTGGAATTCCATACCTGTTCCTACATAAGGTGCATGTGGATTTAATAGAGGTACAAATGTCTCTGCATGTTACATCCCATAAGGGCACGAGTCGCATCATCGTTTTCCAAGAATGGGATACATGAAGATGCAACTGATACGATCTGTTTAGGTGAGATATCGATGAAGTCGATTTCTTCTGGCTTAGCCATGATGTTTTCACCTAAATGACGCGAAATAACCTGTTCATCAATGATACGGTCATTTTCATCAGTCTTAACTTTTGCCTGAGCAATAATATAATTCTTTTCTTCATCTGCTGTTAAATAACGAATATCATTTTCATCAATAACGCAGTTATTTACTTTACGATATGGAGTTTCAATGAATCCATATTCATTTACTTTTGCATAAGATGCAAGTGTAGAAATCAACCCGATGTTAGGACCTTCTGGTGTTTCGATTGGACAGATTCTACCATAGTGAGATGGATGGACGTCTCGTACTTCATAACCTGCACGGTCTCTTGATAAACCACCAGGACCTAAGGCAGAAAGACGTCTCTTGTTTGTTAATTCGGCAAGTGGGTTAATCTGGTCCATGAACTGAGATAACTGAGAACTTGCGAAGAATTCTTTTGATTGCAAAGCAGTTAATGGACGAATGTTTGTTAATGATTGTGGAGTCATAGAATCATCTTCAGCTAAAGACATTCTTTCCTTAACTACTCTTTCCATACGTGATAAACCGATACGGAACTGGTTCTGAACTAATTCACCAACAGTTCTAACACGTCTGTTACCTAAATGGTCGATATCATCTAATAAACCAATACGGCTCATTAAAGACACTCTGTCTTCTGTCTTTGCTAAGTCCTGAGAATCATAGATATCAACAAGGTTAAGCATATATGAATATGCGAAAATAAAGTCTGAAATAGTGACAAACTTACTATCTAATGAAAGATCAGTACCGATTACTCTCATCTTGATAGACTTAGATTCATCTGTATATACATCTAATACCTGAATAGTATGATTAGAATGCATATTTTCGTTAGTTTTAATTTCTCTTGTATGTGCACCTGCTTCAAATACTGGCTTTAAGATTTCTAATTTATCTTTAGTAATCTTAGTACCTTCTGTCATTACAACATTACCATCAACGTCAACAACATCTTCAGCAAGAACACGGTCAGCAATACGATCTAATAAGCTTAATTTCTTACGTAACTTAAAACGACCTGCTTTTGCTAAATCATAACGTTTTGGATCGAAGAAACGCGCAAATAGTAATGAGTTAGCACCATCTAAAGTAGCTGGTTCACCCGGTCTCAATTTACTATAAATTTCCATCAACGCATCATCAGTGTTATGTGTTGGATCCTTTTCAAATGTATTGTAGAGGAACTGATGTTCTCCGAAAACTTCAATAATATCTTCGTTTGAAGAAAGTCCTAGAGCACGTAAAAAAGAATAGTACCTGGAATCTTCTTCTGACGGTCAATACGAACATTTAGAACATCCTTGGCATCATTTTCAAATTCTAACCAAGTACCACGAGATGGGATTACCTGTCCATTGAAGACAGTCTTACCAATCTTGTCTGTTCCATTACCAAAATAAGCTCCTGGAGAACGAACTAACTGTGAAACGATAACACGTTCTGCACCATTAACAACAAATGTACCTGAATCTGTCATTAACGGAAATCACCCATAAATACTTCACTTGTCTTGATTTCTCCAGTTTTCTTATTTACAAGACGTAAAGTAGCACGCAAAGGAGCCGCATAGATTGCATCTCTTTCTTTACTTTCATCTGCATCATATTTAGGCTCATCAAAACGACAGTCTACAAACTCCAATGATAATGTGTCGTTAAAATTTGTGATAGGATAAATATCCTCAAATACTTCTCTTATACCTTTTTCCTGAAACCACTTAAATGAATCTGTCTGAATTTCGACAAGGTTAGGTAGTTTCAAAGAACCACTAATACGAGAATAATTGCGTCGCTTAATGCGACTTTCTGCAGTTCTTACATTCTTTTCCAAAATCCGTTCCACTCCTTTTTTAATCTCTATCTGCAAGCTAAAAAGGGTCAAAATGACCTGCTTTTATACATGAGTAGGCATTTTAGTATACTAGCACAAGGGTACTTTTTGTGTCAACCCAAAAAGGGAAATTTATACAATTTCCCTGTAGTTCATTATTTAATTGATTGAATTATGTAATAGCCTTTATTTCGCTTCAATACTTCTGCATTTCCAAAGACTTCTTCCATGCATTTCTTAGCACTTGGTGCACCCTGTTTTTTTTTGTATGACAATCACAAGGCGTCCATTCTTATTTAAGTGTGAATAACTTTCTTTAAGAATAGTAGTCACAAACATTTTTTACCAACTAATGGAGGATTAGAGATGATCATATCAAATGTCTTCTCTACATTCTCATATGCATTACTTTCATATACACGCATATCTTCAAGATGATAATCTTCAATTGTGCGTTTAGCAAGTTCCATTGCGCGTCTATTGACGTCAACCATATCAAATGCGATATCTGGATAAACCATCTTTAAGCTGATACTCAAAGCCCATATCCACACCCAACATCCAATACTGATTTTACACCTTCTAGATTAACGGTGTCAAACAAGTGTTCTTGAACCGAAATCTACACTATCCTTAGAAAAACACCATTATCACTATGAAACCCAATAGAATGTCCTTGATAATCGAAGTGAATGATGGTTGGTCTGCTTTCTATTTCATCATTTGTATAATAATGTTCATTCTCATTCCTCATAAGAAAAAAAAGCCCTAAAATAGGGCTTTTATAATTGTGTTTGTATTAAATTACTTTAATTCAACAACAGCACCAGCAGACTTCTAAAGTTTCCTTTAACTTAGCACCTTCTTCAGCTGGTACGTCTTTCTTGATTTCAGATGGTACCTTTGTCAACTAAGCCCTTAGCTTCAACTAGTCCTAAACCAGTGATTTCTCTAACAGCCTTGATAACTTTAACCTTTGTAGGTCCAACTTCAGTTAAAGATTACTGTTACGTTAGCTGGTTCACCAGGTCCTTCTTCCAGCTTCAGCAGCAGCTACAGCTACTGCAACTGGAGCAGTTACGTCGAACTTTCTTCGATTGCTTTTACTAATTCGTTTAATTCTAAGATTGTAGCTTCTTCTAAATAAGCTAAGATTTCATCAGTTGTTAACTTTGCCATTTTAATATTCTCCTTTATTTCGATATTATTCAGCTGTTTCTAGTTCTGCTTCAGCAGGAGCCGCTTGCAGATCCGTCTGCTTCTTTGTCAGCTTCTGACCTTTAACAGCTCTAGCAACTTTTGATACTGGTCTTGGTTTTAAGCAAGCCAATAACATTGATAACATACCTTCTTTGTTTGGTAACTTTGAAAGTTCCATAACTTCTTCTTTGCTCAATAATTTGCCTTCAACGATTGCAGTCTTGATTACAAGAGCTTCGTGATCCTTAGCAAATTTTGCTAGTACCTCTAGCTGGAGCAACAGCGTCATCATGACCAAATGCAATAGCGTTTGGACCAGTTAAAATTCATCTAATTCCTGTTTACCACAAGCTTCTGTAGCACGAAGAGCTAATTTGTTCTTATAAACTTTAAGTTCTACGTTTTCAGCTCTTAAAGCACGACGAGTTCAGTAACTTCATCAACAGTTAAGCCACGGTATTCAGCAACTACTACTGACTGAGCGTTAGATAACTTATCAGCGATTTCGTCGATGACTGCCTGTTTAGCGACTAATACTTTTCGTTAGCCATTGTTTACACCTCCATAAAAATTTTATTGCAACAATATACGCGTTATATAAAAAACCCCTAGTTTACCTAGGGGTTTGTCATTCATACATGACAATATCCCTCGGTAACAAATTGAGACTTGCGTC
>VOFC01001550.1_pt1 | contig 24001 bp, 34 predicted proteins | sample 5384161 | NCBI WGS metagenome assembly VOFC01 (sample SAMN12384722, study PRJNA508395) | human gut metagenome | isolation source: healthy gut B | host: Homo sapiens | reverse complement strand
CCCCCATCTCGTTGCCGGAAATAAGCCGGTAGCCGCCCTTGCCGTCAGGTACGGCGGTGCCGCAGCGGTCGCAGTCCGGGTCGGTACCGATGAGGATATCGGGGTGCACGCGGTCGCAGTACTGCAGGCCGAGCTCCATCGCCTGGCGGATCTCGGGGTTCGGATACGGGCAGGTCGGGAAATTGCCGTCCGGCTGCTCCTGCTCCTTGACGATGGTCATGTTCCGGATGCCGAGCTTCTGCGTGAGCTTTCTGACGCATTCGAGCCCCGCGCCGTTGAGCGGCGTATAGACGAGCTTCAGATCCGCACGCCGTCGCCGCTGCCGACGCGCTGGGCATAGACGGCGTCTACAAACGCGTCCAGCACCTCGTCCGGGATATACCGGATGCGGGCCGGCGGCGAGCGCGGCGTCAAAGTCCTCTGTTCTTGCGGCCGTGAAATAGTCCATCTGCTCCAGCAGCGCGACCACGCGCTTGGCGGCCCTCTCGGGCGTCATCTGGCAGCCGTCGGAACCATAGACCTTGTAGCCGTTGTAGGCCGCGGGGTTGTGGCTGGCCGTCACGCAGATGCCAAGGCCGCAGCCCAGGTGCCGCACGGCAAAGCTCAGGGCCGGGACCGGCTCGAGCCGGGATAGAGATACGCCGCGATGCCGTTGGCAGCGAAGACCTGCTGCGTAGCCTCCCGGGCGAAAACGTCACTGTTGATGCGGCTGTCATGGCCGATGGCGACGGCTTCGGCAGGTCCGTCTCGTTGAGATAGTCGGCGACCGCCTGTCGCGCGGCGGATGACGTATATTCATCCGGTTCGTGCCCGCGCCCAGAACGCCGCGCAGACCGGCCGTGCCGAACTCCAGATCGCGGTAAAAGGCGTCAGTGATCTTGTCCGCGTCGTTCTGCATGGCGGCGGCAAGCTCCTGCCACAGCTCCGGGTCCAGCGTCTTCTGCGCACACCAATTAACTGATATCGTTGTTCCGCAAGTTCCATCTGCATTCCTCCCGCAAATTGCTTTTTGTATTATACCATAGCCTGTACATTGTGGCAACCGGCAGAAAACGCGCAGACAGCTGCCTGCGCGTTTTGTGTTATGCGTAGCTTCAGCGCTTCGCCGATCTGGTCCGCATGCTGCCGCCCGCTTCGATCAGGGGCAGGTACCAGTCGTCGTAGTAATACGGCAGGAGCGACTCGTCCGCAGCGCGCACATCCTCCCAGTCCATGCCCCAGGGCAGATAGATCGTATAGACGAAGGAGCCGCCGCTGCCCCTCTGGGTCGGTATATAGACGCCGGAGATGCAGATCATGTCGTGATACGGCATGGATTGGGCGCAGCCGCATCGATATACCACGCGTCCGCACCGGTCAGCGGCAGTTCAGGAAGCTGCTGCCCTGTCGAGACGAGCCGTCCGCTCGTCGTGAGATCGGCCTCCGCCTGCACGCTTGCCTGGGCGATGTACCCCTGCCTCGCAGGAATCGTCCCAGAGGGTGAGCGTTCCGCTGCCGTCCTCGCCGAGGTCGATGCGGGCAGGCATCCCACCAGCCGCCTCGCTGAGCGCGCGTAGTCGCCAGTGCCGCACCTGATGATCCACCAGCCGTACCACAGTCGCCGTTCCAGAATTCCGTTCTGTGAAGTATGCGCGACGGATCCACCGGCTCCGTCTGCATTTCATAGGGCGCAAAGAGCCTTCTGCCGATCAGCCCCCACAGGACAGCCAGCAGCACCAGCACACCCGCAACGATCCTGGATGATGAGCGCGGCGCGCTTTGAGCGCTTTTTCGCTGTCTTCGCTGCGGCGCGATACGAGCCTCCGGCGGAGGCGGGAAGCCGTCCGCGCGCTGCGGCTGCGGCTCGGCGGGGCTGGCCCGCGCCGTGGGCTGCGGCGGCGTCTGTTGCTCAAGCGCGGCGCCATCGCAGAACTTCGCGCCCTGCTCTACCTCGCTGCCGCAATAGGGACAAAAAGCCATATTCGTTCTCCTTCCTTCGCCGCCCCCCCGCAAAGGGCTGCGGCGCAGTCCGTGATCTTCCATCTTTTATTCTACGGGGACGCCCCGGTTTGTCAAATCGCCGCCTTCGCGCAGCTTGGTGCCCAGCCTCGCCGAACGAATCCGGCATCTGCGCCGTGCCCTGCGCCAGAAGCCGCGCATTACCACAGCTGTCGTAGCCGGCGGCATCATATCCTCATACCAGCAGCCGCTCATCCCCGGTCCGCACGTCGGACCAGTCCACGCCCCATCGGCCGCAAATACAGCCGGATCCGGAACCAGCTGTCCGACGCCGGGTCGCCCGCAAGGGCGCTGAGGCAGATCATCTGCAGGGAAATTCCGCACGTCCGTCCGTGCCGGGTCGCAGCTCCAGCCGTCTTTTTCTGCAGCGTTTCGTTTAGAAACTTCCTGCTTTTCAGCGCCAGACTGCCGGACGGGCCCTCGCCCTTGGCGAAGCGGATCTTCATTTTGCCGATGCGCTCGCCCGCGGCCGTCTCGGTATCCCAGACCTCGATGCTCCTGGCGTCCTCCGTCCGCGTGATGCGGGCGCAGGCGGCCCAGGCGCTGTCCTTTGAAATCGTCATAGTCGCTGCCCGCGTCGACGATCGCGTACCAGCCGTACCAGTCGCCGGGCCAGCTGATCGCATCCGGCTCGGGCGATTCTTCCGCGGCCGGTCCGGCTTCTTCCGGCTGCGGGGGTTCCTGCGCCGGTGCGGCGCTTTGGCGGAAGCTCAGGCGGATGTCCGCGCCGAACAGGTCCGTCTCGATCCGCCCGTTTTTCCAGCGTTCCGCGGCAGGTCTCGCGGCCGGAGGTCAGCGTGAGCGCCGTCCCGTCCAGCTGCCAGCGAAATTCCGCCTCGTCGCCGCCGAGGCAGAGCGTCCCGCGCCCGTCCTCCCGCAGCTCCAGATAGCTCTCGCCGCTGTAGACCTCGTCCATCGGCATCCGTTCGCCGCCGTAGATGCAGACCGACTCTCGCCGAAGTATCGCCCGGCAGCCGCAGCCGGACAGCCGAGCCCTGCGCGCGGCATGCGCACAGCAGCACGCAGAGCGCCGCCAGCAGCATCCATCCTGCATTCCGCTTCATCCCGGCCCTCCTTCGCCGCCTTCGGCTGCATCCCTGTTTTTTCCTCTGTTTTTCAGTATAACGCATCCGCCCCTGCCGCGCAAGCATAAAAGTCTTTGCCGCTCAGAGTCGTCTTTTTCAAACGGCTATTGACGAACACGGCGAGGTTGTGTATAATGGGCTTACTACTTAGGAATACTAAATAGTAAAACTAAAGGTTGAGGATGCGTATGGAGGACCGATATGTACAGCAATTCAAAAAGGCTCTGAGATGATCCTCCTGTCCCCTGATCGGGCGCAAGGAGACCTACGGCTATGAACTGATCGCCGCGCTCAACGCCAGCGCATCCGTGCTGGGCTATGCAAAGGAAGGGACGATCTACCCCATCCTGTACCGCCTGCAGGGAGGGCGGGCTGATCCGGTGCCGTCTGGCTCGGCGGCGGCAAACGGGGGCGCAAAAAATATTACCCCTCACCCCCGGGGCAAGAAGTATTGCAGGAATTGATCGGGTTCTGGGTGAGCTACGCGGACTGCGTCAACGCCTTTCTCGCCGCTTATCAGCAAACGGAGGAAGCCAAATGAAAAAACAGTATATCCGGCAGGTCAGAAAGGACCTGCATATCCCCCGCAGCGCGAAGACCGAGGTCGTGCGGGATCTGCAGAGATTTCGCCTCCGCCGCGGAGCACGGAGAAAGCGAGCAGGTCGCGGAGCGGCTGGGGACGCCGCGGAATTTGCCGACCGGACTGCGGAGCAGTTCGGCTTCGATCCCGCCGCGCGCCGGAGGCAAAACCGGCTGATCCAAATCGCTATTTCTCGCCGTGGCCGCCGCCGCGCCTCGCGCTCTATGCCGCCGCAGCCGCGCAGCGCGTGCCGCCCGGCGCGATCGGACAGGCGGACGCCATGACGAAGATCCGGGTCGAAGGGGCCGGGTTTGACGTGACCCTGCTCCTTCTCGCAGCCGGGATCCTCGCGGCCGCGTTTGCCATCCTCCAGCTCATCCGGGCCGCCCGCAGCGGCGGAGGGCGGCATGAAGAAGCTTGTTTTGGTTGCTGCGGTCCTTTTCCTGCTGTCTCTGGCGGCGTGCTCCGATTCGGCGGCCCCTGTACCGTCTGACGGGGATGCGCAGACGGGCATCGTCATGTTGGACGCGGGGGTGTGGCCCGAAAACGACTATACGGCGGGGATTCCCGTGCCGCCCGGCCGCGTTGCGTGGGCGATGCTGGATCCCGGGCACGAAAGCTGCAGCATCAGTCTCACCGATCTCACCGAGAATGACTATCGCAGCTACCGTAAGCAGCTGGAGCAGGCAGGCTTTACCGTACTGGAAGAGACGTCGGAGGAAGTCCGCGGTCAGGCCTACGTTTCCATCGGCACGCTTCTGTCCGGCGAGGCCGTCAGTCTGAGCATGAGCTACATCCCCGGCAGCCTCACGCTCTATCTCCGCCCGCCGGTCTGACCTCTCACACTTAAAAACAGCGCCTCCGTATGACCCAGGTCATACGGAGGCGTTTTCTTTGTTCAGTCCTCCGACAGAGGCTCGAGCGTCCAGAATTCCGTGTGATGGGTGCTCTGCCCCGGCGCGAGTCTTGCAAGCACGCCGAGCGTTTCAAGCTCCATGACATCGCGGTTCAGATACAGCTCCACGTTGCAGCCGTGGTCGGCGCACTGCGCGATCGGATGGACCTCACAGCTGACCGTCAGCCGCTGGCCGAGATTTTCCGCCGTGATCTTCCCTTCGCCGTGTAGACGCCGAGCTTCAGACTCGTACCGCGCGGCAGATGGCGCGCGCGCAGATCTCCTCCGGCCCGAACTGCAGCCGCTCATCCGCGAGCGACGTCTGGCCCCAGAGCGACAGGACGCGGCCGGGCGTATATTCCCCTGCCGTCCCGCCGGGGAACGGGATCCGGGCCGTCCCGCCGCCGCGGAGCGTGCAGACGCCCCAGGCGGCCGCCTGTACGGTCTGCGGATTGCGGTTCGTCAGGATATGCTCCGCCGACAGCCGCCCGTCCGGCAGAAAGCGCAGGATGAGCGTCTTTTCAAAGCCGGTCCAGGGGTCGGTCCGCTGCCGCAGGCAGACGCCGTCCGCGAGCAGCTCGCAGGCGACCGGCGCGTTGTCCGGGTAGTAGGACCGCGTGCTCTCCGGTGAGGACCAGAAGCGGTGCCCGCCGTAGATGCGCCAGCCCGCCTCCGTCGCCAGTCCGTCGGACAGATCGTCCGGCTGGCTGTAAAAGAGGTTCGGCTTCCCCGCGCAGCTCAGGTGCACGATGCGGATGCCGAAATCCAGCGCGGCGGCAGCTTCCGTCCGGCCGTCAGACAGCCAGATCAGATTGCCGCGCTTCGCGTCCATTCTGTGTTCGATCTGCATAGGCGCTCCTTTTTGAAAAGGGAGCGGCAGCGCCGTTCCCTTTTCGTGTGTTTTATAGATGCTGGTACGCGTCCGTGACCCGCTTGCACAGGTGCTCCAGCGCGACCTGGAAGAACTGCTCGCCCTTTTCCGGCGCAGCATCGCGCGGGTCGCGGACGACGCACTTGTCCGCGGGCGGATGACCGGTGAACACGCAGTCGTCCGCGATGCCCCAGTCGGTGTATTTGAGCTTCACATCCCGGGGCGGCAGCTGGGAAAGATCGACACAGCCGTCCGTCAGATACTGCATGAGCGAGGTCTCCACGTCGCAGGCGTGGCCGAAGTCGATCGTCTCGCCTTCGCGGGCGATCGTCGGGAAGCCGACGATGACCTTCGAGGGCGTTTCGTTGGAAAACTCAACGGCCAGCCGTTCGAGCGTCGAGGTCTGCCCCCACGCGCCGTGGCCGTTGACGATCACGATAAGCCGGTAGCCCTGCTGCACCAGCAGCCGCAGGTGCTCGCGGACGATCACGGCGAACATGTCCTCGCGGGCGTAGAAGCTCTTCATGCTGTTTTTCGGCACGTCCATGCCGAGCACATACAGCTGCTCCGGGTTTTCAAAGCCCTTGTCGCGCAGGATCGACGCCGGGCGCTCGCGCTCCGTGCCGATGAACAGCGTCGGCATTACGACGCCGTCGATCCTCTCCGCCGCGCACCTAGCCAGCGACTGCGCCAGCAGCGCGTCCGTGCCGTAGGGCATGGCGGGGCCGTGCCACTCCAGCGGGCCGACCGGCAGGTAGACGATCGAGCAGCGCTCACGCTCCGCCAGGATCTCGCCCGGCCGCAGAAGCTCCAGTTGTACCGTTCTCATAGACGCCTCCTCTGCTCAGATCAGTGCGGATTCTTCCTTGCGGGACCAGTCGCCCACACTGCGGTATCCGGCAGGGGGAGGGCGGCGGGGGTCTGGAACGTGGACTGCAGCTGGCAGAAGCTGCCCGTCTCCGCGCTCGTCATGATGCCGTGCATCGTCTCAAAGACGTGGTAGGCCATCTCTTGCTCGCGCGCGGTGGTCGCGCCCGGCCAGGATGGACCAGGCCATCTCCGCCGCGCCGAGACCGCGGGAGTTCTCCTGATACCCGTGCGTGAACGGGAATTCCACCGGCTCACACAGCGGCTTCTGCAGGTACACCGGCGCGCCGAACTGGTTCGGGTCGCCCATGGTGAGATGCCCTCCGTGCCATAGATCTTCAGACACGTCTCTTCGTCCTCGATGCAGTCGGAGTTCATGTGCAGCGTGCCCAGAACGCCGTTTGCGTACTGCATCGTCGCCGAGATGACGTTCGGCACCTGCACATCGTATGCCTGGCCGAAGCCCGGCGCGCCGATGCGGGTGTTGACGCGGTCGGGGTCATTCGTCGCCGTGAACGCGGCGACGGACCGGACCGGGCCGAGGATGGCGGCCAGCGCCGTCAGGTAGTAGCCGCCCATGTCGAAGCCGATGCCCGCGCCCTTCTTGGCCAGATGCGTCAGAACTCGGCGTAAATGCCGTAATCACGGGAGATGGACGCGCGGCAGCTCAGGGGCTTGCCGATCAGGCCCTTGTCCACGATGTACTTGGCCGTCTGCACGGATGCGCCGAGGAAGGTATCTGGCGCGACGCCCAGATGCAGGCCCTTCTCGTTCGCGATCTGCACCAGCTCCTTGCCCTGCCAGAGGTCGACGGCGATCATCTTCTCACTGAACACGTGCTTGCCCGCCAGCAGCGCCTGCTTGATGATGGGATAGTGGGCCGCGGGCGTGGTCAGGCAGATGACCATCTCGATCTCCGGATCCGCGCAGATCTCGTCAAGGCTCATGGCCTTGATCCCGAACTTCGCGGCGCTGGCGTTCATACGTTCCACCATCAGGTCGCTGCACGCGACGAGCTCCATGACCGTGAACTTCCCGTTCGTGAGGTTCGTCATGTAGATATCGCTGATCGAGCCGCAGCCGACGACGGCGGTCTTGATTCGTTTCATTTGGATGCCCTCCTGCTTTTCTTACAGGCCCGCGATGACCTCGCGGATGTGCTTGGCGGTGGCGTTGATCTCCTCTTCTTCGGTCGAGTTGATGTTGATGCCGCAGCCGGAGCCCAGGCCCCATCCACGACGCCGATGGAGATATTGACCGCGGTCCAGGATGTCGTCTGTCTGCGGGAGCATATGCTTCTCATACGTCCGGTCGGACAGGTGGAACGGATGGTTGTTGGTCCAGGTCTTCTTATCGAGGATCTGCTCCATGTTGTTGTACACGTGCCAGCCGGACTTCGCGATCGGAGCCGTGCCCATGGCGGCGCAGAACTTGTCCGCGAGCTCCCTGGTATCGAACAGGAGCGTCAGCAGCGTGGCGCATTCCTTCTCGTCGTTGATCTTCCGGAAGCCGAGACCGTCGATGCCCCGCAGCTGGTCCTTGAGCTCCTTCTTCTTCGCGCGGAGCGTATCGAGGATGCCGTCGAGCTTCCGGCCCTGGGCGACTGCGACCGCGCCGGACAGCTCGTTCATCCGCATGTTCATGCCGACCATCGAGCGGTTGCCGACCTCGACGCCCATCCGGCAGGGGCTTATGGCCCTGATCGTGGAAGCCGAAGGCGCGCGCTACAGCTCGTCGCTCGACGTGCCGACGAAGCCGCCGTCGCCGGTGGTGATGGTCTTGAAGACGTTGAGCGAATATGCACCCATATCGCCGATGGTGCCCACGCGCTTCCCATGATATGCCGCGCCGACAGCCTGGCAGCAGTCTTCAATGACGTACAGGTTATGCTTCTTCGCGATCTCCATGATGGGATCCATATCGCAGGGGTTGCCCAGCATATGGACCGGCATGATGGCCTTCGTCTTCGGGGTGATGAGCGCTTCGATCTTCGTGGGGTCGATGGTCAGCGACTCGTCGATCTCCGCGAGGACGGGGATGGCGTTCATCATGGCGATGGTCGCGATGGAGGCGATGAAGGTATAGCCGGGGACGATGACCTCGTCGCCCATGCCGATGCCGAGCGCCGCCAGGCAGCACATCAAAGAGCCCGTGCCCGAGCTCGTGGCGACCACGTGCTTGTGGCCCAGCCGCTCTGCCATTTCATTTTCGAACGTGACGACCTTCGCCTGGAAGCCGTCCACGCCCGGCGTGCCGTAGCGGAACAGATTTCCCCCATCCAGCATCAGTACTTCCTTGCGCTCTTCCGCGCCCAATACATAAGATCCAGGTCCGCCTGCCATTTTGTTTTTCCTCCTGTTTTTCAGTTCGTAGTGATGTAGTGGTTTTTATTTTTCAGGGAAGCACACGCTCAGTCAGGCGCGTGCGGTAGCCGTCGAGGGGCGCGGACGAAGCCTTCTGCGTATTTGCAGCCAGCCTGCATGCCGCGGAACTCGGACGTGATGCGGATGGTGTCGTAGAAGCGCTCGGTATCGCCGCCGAGCTGCGCATAGTTGTCGGCCATCCACTGCTTCTGGCTCTCCATGCAGGAGAGCATCTTCATCTTCGTGTCGAAATAATCGGTGATATCGACGTAGTCCGTCGGCACGAAGCCCATGGAGTTCGCGGGTTCAAAATACCAGATGGACGGAATGACGTTGTAGGGCGGCTCCTCCGTCTTCAGGTGCGCGATGGGGATCATGACGGCGATATCGTTGATGATCTTGCTGGTCAGCATGTGATCGGGGTTGTAGTCGTGCGGGTTGTGCGTGAAGATCACGTCCGCCTTGCAGTGCCGGACGAGATTGATGAATTTCAGCCGGGTCTCCCGATCGATCTCGAAAAACATCTCATCGTCATAGTCCAGGCAGATGTATTCCGCGCCGATGATCGCGGCGGAATTGGCTGCCTCCTGCTTGCGGATGCGGCCGATCTGCTCCATCGTATGATGGGCGGAGCCGATGTTGCCGTTGGTGGCCGTGGCAATGAAGACCTTGTGGCCCTGCGCGGCGTATTTTGCCAGAGTTCCTGCGCACATGGTCTCGACGTCATCGGGATGTGCGCCAACTGCGAGAATATTCATACGATCGATTCCTTTCTGTCAGACTTTTTCGTGTCTTCTTTCCATATATTTGTCGCTCACAATGACCACCAGCAGAATGAGGCCCTTGACGAACGGCTGCAGCGGGGGCTGGGATGGAGAACATGGTCATCGCATTGTAGATGATCTTGAGCAGCACCACGCCGCCGACCGTCTTCAGCGCACCGCCCCGGCCGCCGGCCATGGACGTGCCGCCCACGATGACCATCGGGATGACCTCCATCGGGCCCTGCAGCGCCAGGTTGCCGGAGGCGGAGAACTGCCGCGGCATCATGACGACGCCGCCGATGGCCGCGAACAGACCCTGGAAGATGTATGCGCTCCACATATAGTTGCGCGCCTTGATGCCGAGGTTATCCGCGACGGAGATGTTGCCGCCCACGAGGAACAGATTACGGCCGAACTGCGTATTGCGCAGAAACAGCTCTGTCAGCACCGCCAGCAGCAGGAAGAAGAAAAAACGATCGGGAAAATGTTGAACAGCTTGATATTGTTGATCGCCTGCAGCACGGGGGTGCGGCACGGAGACCAGGGTCTGGTTCGTGATGGTCAGGGCGATGCCCTTTGTACGCCAGCTGCATCGTCATGGAGACGATGAACGGCGACAGGCGGAACGTGGCGACGAAGAAACCCGTCACCGCGCCGCAGGCGCAGCCGACCGCGATGGCCGCGAGCAGCGCCAGCAGGAAGTTCATTTCCGCCTGCAGCATCATCATAAAAGATACAGGCCGAAAGCGCGATGACCGAACCGAACGAAATATCGAGCTGGCCGACCAGCAGGATGAATGTGAAGCCCAGCGCCACGATGCCGTAGCCGGAGATGGAATCCGCAATGGTGAAGATATTGTACGGGGTGAAAAAGTTTTTGTTGACCAGCGACATGATCACGAAGATCAGCACCGCCAGCAGCGGGATGCGGTAGTCCTTGCATGCTTTCTTTGCCAGCGTCATATCGTTCACCTCTTTTTCAGATTATCCAGGTTGATCGCCAGCAGCAAGATCGCGCCCTGCACGATGTACTGCACAGCCGTGCTCAGGCCGAACAGCTGCAGGATGTTGGAGATCAGACCGAACGTCACCGTACCGATGAACACCTGCACCATGCCGCCGTGGCCGCCGTAGAGGGCGTTGCCGCCGATGATGGAGCAGACCGCGCCGTTGAAGTCGCCGCCGACGCCCGCGCCGTCTGACGCGCTGGTGAAACGGGCGGCATAGATGACCGCCGCGATGCCGCAGCAGAAGCCCGCCACGGTATAGGCGATGACCTTGACGCGGTTGACGTTGATACCGGCGAGGAAGGCCGATTTCTTGTTTGCGCCCGTCAGCAGCATCTGGCGGCCGAAGGTCGTCTTTTGATGACGATCTGCAAAATTACCATGACCGCGATCCAGATCATCGTACAGATCGGGAAGCCCAGCAGGTTCCCCTGTCCCAGCTGCTTGAACCAGTCGATCTCGGCCGGCAGGTCGATGCGGATGATCTCGCTGCCCGCGCAGTACCACTTGGCCAGCGCCTGCGCCATCATGCCGGTCGCCAGCGTGATCATGAAGCCCTCGCCGGAGCCGCCGCGCGTGAGCTTCATCAAAGCCCGTTAATGAGGCCCAGCACAAGCCCCCTGCCGCCAGCGCGACCACGATGCCGACCGCGCCGCTGCCCGTGGACTTTTTCAAAGCCGATGCAAAGCACCGCGCTCAGCGCCATGACATGGCCGATGGAAAGATCGAAGCCGCCGACGAGCAGCGTCATCGTACAGGCCACGGCCAGCATGCCGTTGACCGTGATGCGGCGCAGGACGTTCAGGATGTTGTCCATGCTGAAGAAGTTGTCTGAGGTCAGCGCGCCGACGATGATCAGCGCGAACATTAGCAGTAAATTCGTATTGTTCCGGATCCAGTCGCCTACCGAGGCGCCGTCCAGCCGTTTTTTCAACCGTTTGATTCATACGCTCTCCTCCCGTCAAAGCGCATAGCGCATGACTTCCACGGCATTGATCTCGTCTCCCGTCAGCTCGGCGACGATGGCGTCGTCCTTGACGACGAGCACCCGGTCGCTCATGCCGAGCACCTCCGGCAGCTCGGAGGAGATCAGGATGACGGCCTTGCCCTGGGCGGCCAGCTCATTGATGATGCCGTAGATCTCCCACTTCGCGCCGACGTCGATGCCGCGCGTCGGCTCGTCCATCCGCAGGATCTCGGGTCGGCGTTCAGCCACTTGCCGATGACGACCTTCTGCTGGTTGCCGCCGGAGAGATTGCCGACCTTCTGGTTGCGCGAGGGCGTCTTGACGTTGATCAGCCTGATATACTGGTCCGCGATCTCGTTTTCCACCTTCGCGCTCGTGAGCAGACCCCGGCGCAGCTTCGGCAGGTTGGCCATGCTCATGTTGGCCTTGATGGTGAAGTCGAGCGTCAGACCCTCGATCTTGCGGTCTTCGGTCAAAAAAGGCGATGCCGTGCTTTGCCGCGGCGGGCGTCAGGATGCGCACCTTCTGGCCGTGGACATACACGTCGCAGGAGGTGATATAGTCAACGCCGAACAATCCGCGCATGATTTCCGTCCGCCCCGCGCCGACCAGGCCCGCGATGCCGAGCACCTCGCCTTTGCGCAGCGAGAACGATACGTTCTGCCTGCGGTCCTTGCGGCAGAGGTTCTCCACGCGCAGGATCTCTTCGCCGGGCACGGTGTCGCGTTTGGGGTAGGCACTGCTGACCTCGCGGCCGACCATCATTTCCACGATCCGGTCGGGCGAGACCTCGCCGACGTTGACCGTCCCGATGATCCTGCCGTCGCGCATGACGGTGGCCGTCTCGCAGATCTCGAAAATTTCCTCCATCCGGTGGGAGATATAAATAACCGCAATGCCCCGTTTTTCAGGTCGCGGATGATGTCAAACAAAGCGTTCAGTTCTTTTTTGGTCAGCGTGGCCGAGGGCTCGTCCATCAGGATGATCCGGCAGTCGCGGCTGAGCGCCTTGGCGATCTCCACCATCTGCTTGCCGGCCACGGTCAAGGACCCGACCTCGGTCCTGGGGTCCGCATCAAAGCCGATGCGGTCGAGCAGCTCCTTCGCCTTCCGGTTGATCTCCTTCCAGTTGACCCGCTTGAGTCCCTTCGAGAGCCGGCCGGCGAAAATGTTCTCCGCAATGGAAAGCTGATCCACCAGATTGAGCTCCTGGAAAATAATGCTGATGCCATGGGCGGCTGCAACCAGCGGATCGGTGATATCGACTTCCTTCCCGTCGATGAGGATCTGTCCTTCGTCTTTCTTGTAGTTGCCGTTGAGGATCTTCATGAGCGTCGATTTCCCCGCGCCGTTTTCCCCGACCAGAGCCCGCACCTCGCCTTCGGCGACGGAGAAGCCCACGTCGTCGAGCGCCTTGACGCCCAGGGAACGACTTGCTGATATGACGCATTTCAAAAAAGCATTGTTCACTGCATTGTCTCCTTTTTTTACAGCAGCCGGGTGTTGTCCACCCGGCTGCTGCTGCTCTGAATGACGGTCGTATCCGAAAAGGAAACTGCGGCTTAGTCGTGCGCTGCAGTGTCGGCGTTTTTCGGCGGTGACGAGCTCCATGCCCAGCCACTGGACGCGCTCGACGGTCTCACCGTCGCTGACGGCCTTGATGGTATCCATCGCGTCACGGGCGAAGAAGCCTGCGGGATAGGTGATGGTGAAGGCGAACTTGCCTTCCTTCAGATAGGGATGGACCACTCATAGAAGCCCTGGGAAGCGATGATGATCTGATCCTGCTTGCCGGCGGCCTCGATGGCGTTCCAGACACCCTTGGACATGCCGTCGTCCTGGACGAGGAATGCCTTCAGGTCGGGGTTGGCAGTGATGATGTCTTCCGCGGCAGCCTGGGCCTTCTGGGTATCCCAGTCGCAGTACTGCGTGGCGACGATCTCGATGTCGGGGTACTTGGCCAGCTCTTCTTCGAAGCCGGCGGTACGCTGCTGGGCGTTGTCAGCACCGGTCAGGCCGGCGATGATGGCGACCTTGCCGGACTCGCCGCCGATCTTGACGTACTCGGCAGCTTCCATGATGCCGGATTCCTTCTGGCCGAACAGAACCTTGTAGATCTTGTCGCTGATGCCGAGCTCATCGGCAAAAGCCATAGTGGTCGACGACGATGATGCCGTTATCGGCAGCCTGGCCGACGACGGGCGCCAGCGCGGCGTTGTCAACAGCCTGGATGGTCATGGCGTTGAAGCCCTGGGCGATGATGGAGTTGACCTGGTCGATCTGGGTGGAGGCGTCCTGCTTGGAATCAAAGATCTCATAGGTCCAGCCCCACTCGTCACACTTTTCCTTGATGACGGCCTCGTACAGCTTGTTCCATTCGTTGTACTCGGCGAGGGAAATGGCGACCTTGAAGCCGTCTGCCGGAGCAGCGGTCTCGGTGGTTTCGGTGGTCTCAGCGGCTGCGGTGGTTTCTGCGGTGGTCTCGGCCTGAGCCGGCTCGGTCTTCGCAGCACAGGCCGCGAGGGCGAGGACCATGATCATGGCGAGAAGCAATGCGATGATTTTTTCATTGTAGAATCCCTCCGTAATAATATATGTTGAAGGCGTCGTCCGCCCAGCAACCAGAAATGAAGTGCGCCGTGGCAACTAAAATATTTAGTAAATTTATTTCTTTCAGTTGATTTCATTTAGATTTTAGCACACTTTATTTCTCTTGGCAATATTACATCCTACAAAATCCAGTTCGAATTTTTGTATAACATTCTAAAAAATTCGTTTTTCTTTTTTTGTCTTTCAGAAATACATCCGGTTTTACCGATATCAAAGCTAAAGTTTTAGTTCAAGTGCCTTACCCGTAGTTTCCAGCCATGCAGCTAACACTTTTATCTTTTTACTAAAACTTTTAAATGCCCTCTTGCATTCTTCCCGGGGTTCCAGTATAATGCAGGTAAAGACCGCGCAGTGTGCGCGCAGAAGGAGCTTTTTATGGGAAAGGTCACAAATAAGGACATTGCCGAGCGCGCTGGTGTCTCTGCCGCCGCCGTTTCGCTGGCCATCCACGGCCGCAAGGGCATCTCCGAGGCCACGCGCGCCAATATCCCTCAGGATCGTGCAGGAGATGAACTACGCCCCGCCCTCCCGGTCGTGCACCGATTCGCGCGCCGTCGTGCTCATCCCCGGCGCCGGGCTGCGGATGCCGCCCCCAGCCCTGCTGCAGGGCATCGCGGACTTTGCCGCGCAGCAGCGCGCGCAGCTGCACATCCTCACGCTGCAGCAGCTCATGGAGGATTTTCCCGCCAAGCTCACCGGCTGCATGCTGCTCGTCACCTTCGACGAGCTCGACCGCAGCAAGCTCGATCTGATCGCCTCCGCCTCCCCGGATATTCTGGTGCTGGACGGCAATTTCAGCCGCAAGCCGTTTTTCAACGTCCGCTGGGACTATGCCGCCGCGGCCTACCGCCTCGTGTGCTGGCTGACGCAGCTGGGCCACCGGAACTTTGTATATATTAATGAAGACTTCTCCCCCGACAAGAACCTGATCGTCTTCAGCGGCTTCCAGCGGCAGATTTTGCAGATGCACCTGCCGCTCAACCCGGTGCAGATCGTCATGGACGCGGGCAGCGACCCGCACGTCTGGTCGCACCTGCCTGAGATCGTGCAGAAGAATAACATCTCCGCCATCTTCTGCACCTCCGACCGCACCGCCGTGCAGGCGGCCGACCATCTGCTGCAGGCCGGGCTGCGCATCCCGGACGATATCTCCATCGCCGCGCTGAGCGTCGACGAGCCGCCGCAGCACCCGGTCTATCAGTTCACCCGCGTCGGTTTCCGGTCCGATATGCTCGCCGGCAGTCTGCCGGCGCTGATGAGCGCGCCCGTCGACCGGCGGGAGCTGCTCGTCCCCATCACCGACGTCATCCCCGGCAATACCACGGCCGCGCCGAAGTATGACCCCTCCGTCAAGCGTCTGGCCCTCGCGCTCATCCTGAAGGATCACCCGACCTACCGCGTCGTGCGCGCGGGCTTCCTCAACGCCGTGCAGCACCTGGGCTATCAGGCCGAGGTCGTCGGCATCTCCGACACGGACGAGACCGCGTTCCGCAGCGTCTGCCTGAGTCTGCTCGACCAGAATGTCGACGGCGTCGTTATGTGGCTGCCGCAGCCGGATATCATCCGCAAGCTCTCGGCTGCCGGGATCCAGGTCGTCTGCCCCCACAGCCTCTGCGCAGACGGTGAGGCCTACGGTCTGCGCGCCAACATCGCCGCCGCGCCGGAGCAGATCGCACGCGACGTCGTCGCTTTCCTCGCAGAAAAGCTTGCCGGACGGCATGGCGTCATACCCGTCTCCCAGTCGTCGGACAATGCGCAGGAAAACGCCGTCACCCGCGAGCTTATCCGCCTCGCAAGATCAAGTCTGCCGCACGTCGCCATCAATGCCGACCTGCGCTTTACCGAGCATATGGAAAAGAACAAGCAGCTCGTCATGGACTATATGAAAAAAACGCCGGACCTGCTCGGCGCGTACACGACGTGCCGGCGCGGCCTGCGCCTGCTGGGCCGCGGCCAAGCGGGCGCTCGGCCGGGACGATATGATCATCGTCGGCACCGACTATACCGACGAGACGCTCGACCTTGTCGAGAGCGGCGAGGTGCAGGCCTTTCGTGGCCCAGCCGCTGTACGAGGAATCGCAGACGAGCGTGATCGCGCTCGATACCCTCCTGCGCGGCAACAGCTACCCCTTCTTCACCTCGCTCGACGCGCCGCTCGTCACCCGGGCCAATATGGACCGCTACCGCAAGCTCCTGCAGGATGTCAACAACTGGTACGCATAAAAAAGATCCCCGAGGACAACGTCTTCGGGGATCTTTCTGTTCTTTGTTATCCCAGCAGGAGGCTCTGCAGCTCCTCCGGGAGGCGGCGAGGAAGTCCGCGCCCGCGGCCGTCAGCTCCGTGCGGCTGCCGTAGCCGTACAGCACGCCGACGGTCTGCACGCCCGCCTGATGGCCGCCCAGAATGTCATATTCCCGGTCACCGGAGAGGACCGCGCGGGAAAGATCGTCCGTGCCGTTCTCCCGCAGGACCCGTCGCACGACATTGGCCTTTTTCCCGGCCTCCGGGTCGTCGGCGATCCCGCCGCATACGCCGTCAAAATACTGCATCAGATCAAAATGCGTCAGCACCTGCCGCGCCATGCTCTCCAGCTTGGACGTGGCGACGTACATCCGCTTTCCCGCCGCCCGCAGCGCTCGCAGGCATTCCCGCACGCCGGGATACGGCTCGTTTTCCAGCCAGCCGGTCACGCGGTAGTATTCCCGGAACCGGTCGATGGCCGCGGAGATCTGTTCCTCCGGCAGATATTGCCGAACGACTCCCACAGCGGCGGGCCGACAAAATAGCGCAGCTCCTGCTCGCTCAGGCCGTCAATGCCGAACGACTGCAGCGCGGTCTTCGCCGCGTGCATGATGCCCGGCCCGGAGTCCGTCAGCGTTCCGTCCAGATCAAACAAAAGAATATCCCAACCCATCGCCCAGCCTCCCAAGTCTTTTGATGCGATTATACCGGCCCACGCGCCCTCCTGTCAATGCGCAGGGCGCACAAAAAGGCTCCCCTTTCAGGGGAGCTGGCAGCCGAAGGCTGACTGAGAGGTTGTCACAAATTTGAAGCGACCTCTCCGTCTCGGCTCCGCCGAGCCACCTCCCCCTCATAGGGGAAGGCCGGGATGCCGCCAGCCACGCAAAAAGGTGCAGGCCAAATTTGTTGGCCTGCACCTCTTTTTTGCGGTTTGATTTTTACTCACTCGATCGCGATCGCCGTCGTCTTCGGCAGCTGCTTCGGGGCGCTCTTCGGGATAGAGAGCTGCAGGATGCCGTTTTCGAACTTTGCACGGATATCCTTCGGCTCCAGACCCTCGCCGACGTAGAAGCTGCGGCTCATCGAGCCCGCGTAGCGCTCCTGCCGGATGTAGCGGCCCTGCTTGTCGGTATCGTCCTTGTCGAGGCTCTTGGCGGCCTCGATGGTCAGATAGCCGTTGTTCAGCTCCACATTGACCTCTTCCTTCTTGAAGCCCGGCAGGTCGACATCCAGCTCATATGAGCCCTCGGTCTCCCGCACGTCGGTCTTCATAAGGTTCTTGCTGTGTGCTTGCCATAGAGCGGATCGCGGCCACGCGGCAGCATCCTGTCCATATCAAACGGATCGTTCCAGAATTCATCAAACAGATTTTCACCAAAAATGCTGGGCACCATAAGTCATACCTCCATTCGTACTGCGCACCGGGAGCCAGCTCCCGGCGGGACTTGCGTACCCTTCATGTAACAACATTGTATTTTGTTCCCTCGGGGCTTCGTTTCCATCCCTCCCTCAGGAACAGCTTCAGTATAGCACCGGTTTTAGCAGTGTCAATAGGAGAGTGCTAAAATTCACAAAAGAAGCGAAATCTGTTCACAGTCTGATAAAAAATACAGGCGCCCGCACGGATGCGGACGCCTGCAGCTTTTTCCGTCAGATCGTCTGGCACGAGACCTCCGCGTCGGGTGCGAGGATCCTCGCGTATTCGGCCAGCCGCTCCTGCATTGGTCGGAGCGCGGCGGGGTCCTGCCCCGGCACGCCGAAGACCGGATAGAACACATGGCGGCTGGTCTGCCGCGCGCAGGTCCCGCGCGTCGGCGCCGGCGATCATGCTGAAGATGATGCCGCCCTCGTCGCGGGCGCAGAGATCGCCGGGATACGTATGGACCAGATCGCCGCGCAGCCCCGCAAACGGCTCCTTCGCCTGGGCCAGATACAGCTCAGCCGGGCCGAGCAGCTGCTCAACATCATGCGTCCCCCGTTAGCACGTGCGTTTCCAGCTCAGCCAGAAACGGCACGGCGGTCACGGCATTGCTCTTGGGGAACTCCCGGCCCTTGAGCAGCACGGATTCAAACTGCATCATGACCGGAAAGGTCTTTTTGAACTTCCGGAAGAACCGGAAATACGGATTCTGGCCGAACACATCCGCACGGACATAGTCCCTGTATCGCCCGCACAGCGCAGCGAGATGCTCGTCGACCATGGCATAAAAGCCCGCCTCGTCCCAGCTTTCCTTGTCCGGATACCGGACCTCGACCCAGGCAAACGGGATCTGAGCCTCCTGCAGGGTCGGGCCCTTTGATCTGCAGCATATCAGCGCCTCCTGTCGTGTTTTTCCATATTATATCACACGGCAGGGGCGCTGTCAAGCGGCCGCGGCCTTACCCGCCAGCTTCTTGCCGAGGGGCCTGGCAGGCGCTCAGCGCTTCGTCGTCCGGCGCTTCGCAGCAGGTCACGCTGTCAGCTGCCAGCCGGATGCCGGCAGCGGCGCAGTCCTCTTCCCAGGTGCGCATCCACTCGCCGTCGCCCCAGCCATAGGAGCCGAACAGCGCGACAGCCTTGCCCGCGAGCGTGGACTTGATCCCGTCGAACATCGGTGCGAACTCCGTCTCCTCCAGCTCCTCCGCGCGCCCATGGCCGGGCAGCCCGAGCGCGACGGCCTCCAGCGCCGCGACCGTATCCGCGGGTCACGTCCGGCCGACGTCAGGACGCTGCATTCCGCGCCTGCCTGCCGCATGCCCTCTGCAACTGCGTTTGCCATGGCCTCGGTGTTGCCCGTGCCGCTCCAATAGATCACTGCTGTTTTCTTCATAATCTGTCATCCTTTCTGGTCCCCGGACGGCCGGTCTGCGGCCAGCCGGGTCTGCTTTATCGGTCTGCGACAGCCAGCTTGTCCAACCCGGAGCCGGACTGCCAGCGCTCGCAGTAAACCTGCGTACATTTTTTATATTTTGCAAACGTCTGCCGCGCCTGCCGCTCGTCGCCGTACACCTTCCAGACGCCGGTGCATTTGGCGTTCGCCGCGCGGTTTTCGATGAAGCCCTTCACGTCCTCTGGCGGGTAGCTGAGGAACAGCCCCACCTCGTGCGGGAATTCCGCCGAGCTGCGCATCCGCCGCACGAGCGCCGCCACGCAGCCGCCGCAGCTGCCGCAGGGATATCCGGCTCCGGCCAGCAGTTTGGCCGCCGCGTCGGAATCAGATCCCGCTGCAAAGCCGCCGGGCGGTAGAGATACAAAAGAGCCTTTCCCTTCGTAAACCCGCAGCGGCAGCGGCACAGGCCGCGGGCCTGATAGCGTCGGTTGAACGCGCGGATCTCGGCGAGCAGCGCCGCCTTGTCCTCGCACGGGCAGGGAAAGAGGCTGCCCGTCTTGATCCCGGCGAGCGTCGGCGCGGCCTGCCGGATCACAAGCTCCTCTGACATCAGAATGCACCTGCACGGCGTACTTATCCAAAATCCCGCGCAGCGCGGACAGGGAGCTCGTGTGGCAGCGCTCGATGATGGTGTTCTGCCCCTTCAGCTCGCTGAGCGCTCCCTGCACCATCTTGTGGGACATGGTATTGGTAAAAAGATCATCAGATCGGGATTCCCCAGTTTGTTCCGAAGTCCGCCGGCGGGCTTCGTGAAGATCTTCGACTGACATTGATAGCTCTTGCAAAGGTCCTTATAGCGGCGTTCCATACATTCGTTGCCGCCCAAAATCACAACACTCATAAGCTCGTCCTTTCGGTTTTTTAAATTTGGTTAGATATCTCTAACTAGCAGATAGACTTTGCCCCCTGTCTTCCCGGCCCTCCGGACCCCCCGCGCAGCTTTGACTGCAGGGTTGGGCTCTCCCATTTCAGTTAGAGGTATTTAACCATCTGTCCGGATTATAGCACACCTTCCGCGCATACGCAAGCAGAAATTTCCCGGGAACGAGTCCCGGCCGGGCAGCGCACTGCCCCGGGCGGATCGTTGACAGCATTTCAGCAGGTTTTTTTCGCCGCGCTCAGATCGCCTGCGTTTTCAACTGCAGCTGCAGCTTGTCGGCGATGAGCGCGATGAATTCCGAGTTGGTCGGCTTTGCCCTTGGTATTCGAGACCGTGTAGCCGAAGAAGCGCTGCAGCGTCTCGAGATCGCCGCGGTCCCAGGCCACCTCGATGGCATGGCGGATGGCACGCTCCACGCGTGAGGGCGTGGTGGCGAAGGTCTTGGCGACCTGCGGATAGAGCACCTTCGTGATGGCGTTGATGACGTCCATATTCTGCACGGCGATCATGGTCGCCTCGCGCAGAATACTGGTAGCCCTTGATATGCGCGGGCACGCCGATCTCATGGATGATCGAGGTGACCATGGCCTCGATATTGACCTCCTGCCGGCGCTGCGCCGACTGGCGGAGCTGGCCGTCGTCGCGGTCATCTCGTGGATGCGCTCGGCTACGGCGTCCAGCTCGCACGGCTTCGTCATAAAATACTGCACACCGAGCGACGCGGCCATCCCCAGCCACATACTCCGTCATGAACCCCGTCAGCACCAGCGCTGCCGGCGGCTTATCCATCTCCCTGGCGCGCTTGAGGACCGTGATGCCGTCCAGCTTCGACAGCATCAGATCCAGAACCAGCACATCCGGTTTTGCCGCGCGCATCAGCTCGACTGCGCGCTGACCGTCGGCGGCGGTACCGACGATCTCGTAGCCGGAAACCTGTTCCAGCCTCCGCTTGACGTGAGCGCAGAATTCCTCGTTCCCGTCTGCGATCAAAAATTTTGACACGGTTTTTCCATCTTAGACCTCTCCTCGTTATATGGTTTGTATCAGACACTGACTTTTTTATCGCTGCGACAACAATACTGTAACATATTCTGGAAATATTTTCAATTTATTTATTCTAGTTTTTTCCAGAATTTTTTCGACAGATTTTGATTGCTTCCATTATGTCTGTGAAAAAACCGTTAAATTTCAAAGAAATCAAATAGATTCAATATTTTTATCTATATATAAAATGGATTTACATTCCATTTTCAATTATAGAACTCTATTTTCCGCCTTGTCAAGTATTTTCCTGTTTTTCTCCGTTTTGTCTTTTTCTTCCGCAGACATTTGTGCCAGGTGCACAAAAAAACAGGATCTGCCGCGCAGGCAGACCCTGTTTTTTCGAAAAATTTCCGTCTCAGCTGAGGTATTCGCGTTCCAGATCCCGCACCATCCGCACATAGCGGGCCTTGCAGCTCGTTGCGCCCGGCGAGCAGGTCCTGATAGCAGGGCGCAAGATATTCCTCGCGGATGCGCGCGCGTAGCTCGCGTGGCGGTCCGAGCAGGTGTTGATGCAGGTGACGATGCCGGGGCGATGTTGTAGTATTCCCGGATCAGTGCCTCGCCGTCGGGCTGGGAACGGATACCCGTCGCGGAAGGCGCGGAAGGCGGTCAGTTCCTCACAGTCGTCGGGCTTTGCCGAGCTCCTGGCAGACTGCCGTCGTGATGAAGCACAGCCCCAGAATCTTTTTGCGGAAGCCGCCGGAGATGGATTCATAGTCGCCCAGATAGAACGGGGGACTTCGGATACCGCTCCACCCACTGCTTCTGCAGGATCGTGACGAATTCCTCGCTGATCGGCAGCTGCTGCTTGCGCACCATCGGCACGAAAGAAGATCGCAAAAGACGATCTTCTCGTCCTCCATGTCGCCCTTCTTCTGCCACCCGGCCTCCAGCTCGTCGAGCATGGCGGCGGCCGCGCGCCTGAGCAGCTGCGTCTGCCGCCCGGGGCCACGCCGCGCCAGCCGAAAACCCCGGGGAGACCGCACGGTCCCAATGACCGGCGCGCAGCCGGTCTCATAGGTCTCAAAGGCCTCGAAGAAGACGTCGCGCATGATCTTTGACAAAAGGCGCAAGAAGAATTAAGGTGTGAACAAACTGATAGCCGCCAAAGTTTTTGATGCACCAGGGGCCGAGCCGGGGAGACTACAATTTCATCCGCACGGGCGAGTCATGCCCAACTATCAGGCAGCGCGAGCGCTGAAATCTCTGCAATTTAACGAATCCCACGAAAGAACCTGTGGTATCTTACGGCGGCGTCAAGCTGCGTGTTTTTGCTCAACTGCGCCCGCATCGGCTTCCCATTCCTGCGCCGTACAGATCAGCAAAGCCAGTCTCGCCACGACCTGTGGGCTGCAAAGCAGATCGATCTGGACAGCACCGATTCAGACGGCCGCGACTGTAGATCGTGCCTATCGACGCAGAATGGAGATCCCATCTGCAAACCGAGCGGAACGTCGCGCTCATCGCCGCGAAAGCAGAAAAAAATTACGATGTTCTTGTTTCTGAAGATGCGTATCCGCATCGGTACCCTGCGGCAACCGATTGAGTCTTTTCAACTGGCTGCAGGCCAAAACGCACATCGTCTGCTTCGCACGTCCGTTCCTGCGCCGGTCTGCTCTTCCACATCTTCTCCTCCCTCGCTTTCGCCGCCCTCCTCTTGCGGTTCAACCATTGATTCGCATCTATGGCACGGCGGAGCCGTGGACGATGAGGTGGGGCAGTTTTCGTTACACCACCTCATCGGTCACTGTCCTTCCTCATGGGAAGCCATGGCCATCAGCCTTTCAGGCTCGCCTTTTGTGACAACCTCTCAGCGACAGCGTCCCCCTTTTGCCATTCAGGACATTTTGATGGGCGAGGCCCCTGGAACGCATAATTTCCAAAATCCCTTCGAAGGTAACATTCCCTGGACTGCACCTTCTATTGGCTGGCAAATATTCTGCGGAAACTAGCTGCAAATTTGGAACCCCGTATCAGGCGGCGCGTACCAAAACGCCCGTGAGGTGACTCCCGAGTGGAACGCCAGACCGAAACATTAGGGCTTACCTGAAATCAGATGCAGAAAGCACCCAACGTAACCAAGCGCCCCTTTTCCCCCTTCTTTTCCGGCAAGACGGAAAGAAGGCCGCGCTGGAGGCGCGTCAAAAAAACCACGACGGAACGAATCCCTTGCAAGCCTTCTTATCCTCTGTGCTCGTTTTCTTTCAAACCACAAACTGAATTTGCGGTTTGGGAAGTTTCTCAATCTGCCGACAACCTCTCAGTCAGCCCCTTACGGCTGACAGCCCCCTGGAAGGGAGCCTTTGTTTTGTGCTGTCAGAGGCTTTCGGCTTCGATGTCTCCGCGCGTCATTCTGTAAAGAAAAAACGCCCGCTTTTTTCGGCAGCGGCGGCAGGTGGCGCAGGGCGAACGGCCAGTCCTGCAGGATCAGGCCGCCGCTTTCCGTCAGCATCGTCCGCGTCAGCAAAACCTTCGCTCCGCCGTCTCCGGGATCCACGCAACACGCAGGATCGGTCCGTCCCCGGAATCCACCGGCTTCCATCGGTCCTCCGCAATATGGGCGATCCATTGTTTACCTCCTGTTCGCCGCGCAGTTACTCCATCACCAGCACGCAGGCTTCTTCCTGTTCCGGCAGGTCGGAAAAATCGCTGTCCGCGGCGTACAGAGCCGCGGCATAGTGGTCCAGCAGCTCCTGGGCCAGCGTTCCCGTCACGCGGTAGAGCCGCGCGCCAGTTCGTCGTCTCATACGGCGTCGCGCGTGCTCCGCCGGGGTCCCCCTGCCCCACAGGAGCAGCACGTCGAGAGCTGCGTCTCGACCGGCAAGCGCCGCCGCTTCCCTCCGCGGCAGCCGGGTCCGGCTCGCCCGCCTCAGGCTCCGATCCTCTCGAAGATCCGCTCCGCCGCCGAGCCGACGTTGACCGTCACGGGAGTTCTCCCGGTCAAAGCCCGGCAGAGACA
>VOFC01001512.1_pt1 | contig 24001 bp, 35 predicted proteins | sample 5384161 | NCBI WGS metagenome assembly VOFC01 (sample SAMN12384722, study PRJNA508395) | human gut metagenome | isolation source: healthy gut B | host: Homo sapiens | reverse complement strand
GCTATAGAACATGTACAGCCCGAGTGATTTCATTTTGCCAAGCGATACAATTCCCTCCCATAAGTCGTGCAGAACGCTGTGAAGCTTGCCGAAAACTTTCAGTCTCCTCATGAAAAAAACAATCATCAGTATCAGCGCAACAATACATATGGCTGTAACCACGTAGCCTGTGGTTGTGAAACGTTCCAAAAGATTTCCGAAATTAGTGCCGGTGCGTGTAAAGAATGTGGTGAATGTTTTTCTTTGCGCAAAAAGGGCGAAAGCCGTAACGCCAAGCATGAAAAGCGCATCGACAATGCGTTCGGTAACCACTGTTCCTATTCCTTTTGCGAATGAAGTGCCATCGTGGTGTTTCAGAGTGCCGCAACGGGTTATTTCTCCAATTCTCGGAACCACGAGACTTGCCGCGTAGGAAATGAAAATGGCAAACGTGCATGTTCTCCGCCTTGGCTTTTCGCCTGTAGGCTCAAGTGCGAGCCGCCATCTCAAGCCTCGCAATATTTGCGGCACAATGCCGAAAAACAACGACAGAAACATCCATCCCCATTTCATGCGATGAAAAATCATGTCTCTGATGTCGCTCCACGAACTTCCGCGATACATCCAATAAAGAATGCCCGCTCCGAGGAGGAATGGCAGTATAATGCGTAGCGATGTCGTTATAGTTTTTTTCAAATCCGTTTATTACGCATTTATTCGTAATTTTGTAAACGCAAAGATAAACAAATCCCTTTACAGATGCCTAAAGTACGCCCGAAAAAATCGTTAGGACAACATTTTCTCACAGACATTCCCACGGTGGAGCGCATTGCCGCCACCGTGGATGCTTTACCCGATTTGCCGATTCTTGAAGTGGGACCGGGAATGGGGGTTCTCACATCTCCGCTTCTGGCACGCAAAAGGGAGCTGAAGGTTGTGGAGGTGGACAAAGAGAGTGTGGCGTATCTTCAGGAGAATATTCCCGAACTCGGAAGCAATCTAATCGAAGGCGATTTCCTGAAAATCCCGCTCAACACCCTTTTCAACGGACGCAGTTTCGTGCTTACGGGAAATTATCCCTATAACATCAGTTCGCAGATATTCTTTCACATGCTCGAATATAAGGATTATGTTCCGTTGTGTACAGGAATGATTCAGCGCGAAGTGGCTTTGCGTCTCGCTTCTCCACCGGGAAAGAAAGACTACGGCATATTGAGCGTGCTGCTTCAGGCTTGGTATGATGTGGAATACCTTTTTCACCGTAGAACCGGGCGTTTTCAATCCACCCCCAAGGTTCGCTCGGCTGTTATAAGCATGAAGCGCAACGACGTGTCCGATCTCGGCTGCAATGAAAAGCTTTTCAAGAGAGTGGTGAAGGGCACGTTCATTCACCGTCGCAAGATGTTGCGCGTTACATTAAAGCAACTTTTGCGCGAGATAGATATGAAAAACGGCAAGACCGCCGACCATGCGGAATTTCTTGCAAATCCGCAGCTTACACGCCGTCCTGAGCAGCTGTCGGTCAAAGAGTTTGTTGCTCTTACCAATTCTGTGGCGGAAGAGTGTGGATATGTTGCGGAAGAGTGAAAAAAACGTGCATTTGCAAGAGTAAAAAAGTGCCATTGCAAGTTGTTGTGCATGAGATATTTGGAAAAGTAAAAAATACAAGCCATATATTTTGAAATATATGGCTTGTATTTTAAAAAATATATGCCTTATGTTTTTTACGATAAGCCATGTGTTTTTCGGATGTGCCGAAATGTCTTCATAAAACTACATGTTTTTCGAGCCGGTACAGATGCCTCTTCAAAGAAACGGGTTGGGGTGTAAGAAATAAAGAAGTCTGTCTTGCCGTAAGGCTGAACCTTGGCAAAACAGACTCCGTGTATTCTTCTTCCAAACAGGTACTTAGTGTCTTTTGTGCTTTTTGAGATATTTTATAAGCTCTTGCGGACGGTCTGTTTGTATAAGCGATGCTCCCTGTTGCAATATCCAGCCCCATGTTTCGTCTCTTTGTCCCAATTCCACGGCACGGTCATCGTCCTGTCCTGCATTGAGTGAAGGCCACATTGAGTTTATCCAAATTTTCGAGCCGTTGTCCTTTACTTTTTTAAGCAGACGCAACACTTCGGGAGTAACCTTGGAGAAACAACATTCTATTGCTACCGGTTTCATGGCTTTGTATCCGTCGATAAACTCCTCGGCTCCCGGTTTGTCAAGGCTTACGATAGGCATATATATGACCTTGTTTAGCACATCACCGTTTTCGGCTTTTACTTTCTCATAGGGAAAGCCCGACTTTATGACTACCTGATCTACGGTTCCCGTTTTCACGAGAAGCGCATATACATCCTGAAAAAATCGTAGCCTTGGTCTATGTTTATCAATATCTTGCCTTTGGTTTCGTTCAGCACTTCCTCGAGCGTGGGAATCCTATGTGCCGTTTCAACCTGCACACCGCTTCTGAGATGTAGCTTTTTTCAGCTCGTCAAGAGTGTAATCGGACGGTTTCCCCGCTGCCGCTGGTCGTACGATTAATGGTGTTGTCGTGCATTATTACGAGTTGTCCGTCCTTAGACTTCTTCAGGTCAAGTTCAATCATGTCCACGTTCATGGCAATGCAGTTCTTGAAAGCCTGCAAAGAGTTTTCGGGCGCGTTACGCCAGTCGCCGCGATGCGAAACCACGAGAACTTTTTGGATTTCGGGTTGTTCAGCTCCTCTACAAGGGCTTTTGCCTGCTTTTGTGCGTATAGCATAACTGCCGAAAGTAATACGGCTATCAGGCAAATGGTTTTTCTCATCATTATAAATAGAATTTTATTGTTAGTATAGTTGTTTTTTCAGAGTCTCTCGTGTACAATATATGTTTTGCGGTAAGGTGTTGCGGCGGTATCGGTTCTTATTATTTCCGAAACCTCCGGCATGGTACTTACACCGCCGTTGCGCAGAAGAATTCTTATTTGGTCCGCCTGCATGTTGTACATGTCTTTTTCTATGACCTTCTGACACACGAAAAAGTCGGTTTCTTCGTTGCTCAGAGCCAGTTTTGCGGCTATTTGTTTGCGTATTCCGTCCACACAGCCTGCGGGAACGTCGCCATCGTATATGTCGGTTTTGAACACACGTCGGTTTATGAAATTATTGCTAAGGACGGAAAGAATCTTATCCCCGTTCTTCATCCAAACTTTCAGGGCGGAAATAATATCTGTGTCGTCAAGTTCCATATAGTTCTCGAGGCATTCGGGATTGTCTGCGAACTGCTGCGCCGTAATGTCGTTTCTAAGGAAAAAGTCGAGTGCCGGCGAAGCAAACAGGTCCGTTCCCGCGTGAATCATCTGCCTTGCCCGCCGCAATGCTCCCGTAAGCATTGCTTCGGCTGCCACGGCTGTTTTGTGAAAATATACCTGCCAATACATCATACGTCGCGTCATGAGATAATTCTCTATGGAATAAATTCCTTTTCGTCCACAGCAATATGATCATCTTTGACATTGAGCATTTGAATTATCCTTGCCGCGCCCACGTTTCCCTCTCTCACACCGGTGAAAAAGGAATCGCGGCACAAATAGTCAAGTCTGTCAATGTCGAGCTGGCTCGAAATGAGTTCGTGAAGGAAGTGTTTGGGATATTTGTCCGTAAAAATCTCTATGGCAACGGTTAGTGCGCCTCCGAGTTCCCTGTTCATGCGTTCCATGACCATTTGCGAAATTTGCTCGTGGCTCACGTCGGGAATTATGACGTTTTCCAATACGTGCGAAAACGGTCCGTGTCCCACATCGTGCAGCAGAATGGCGGCAAGAAGTCCTTCGCGTTCCTGCTTTTCAAGGTTCACGCCTTTCACTTCAAGGGCGGAAACTGCCTGACGGGTGAGATGGTATGCACCAAGCGAGTGTTGAAAGCGCGTATGTTGCGCCCGGGATAAACAATTCCCTCAACGCCCAACTGACGTATGCGTGTGAGGCGTTGAAAGAGGGAATGTTTTACGAGTGTGGTTATTAAACCGTCGTCTATAGGCGTAAAACCGTGTACCGGGTCAATGATGTATTTCATCAAAAGCCGTTGGGAGAGGGTTATTTCTTGAAGTTGTCCAGGGCTTTAGCCATTTGGTCGGCAAGAGCTTTGGCTTTTTTCGCCCGCCACTTTGGCGTAGTTCTCGCCGGAATCTGCAAAAATTATTCCGCGTGAGGAATTGACGAGCAGACCGCAGTCCTTGGTCATGCCGTATTTGCAAACTTCTTCAAGCGAACCGCCCTGTGCTCCGACACCCGGTACAAGCAGGAAATTGTCGGGCACAATTTTTCTGACGTCTCCGATGAGTGTGCCACGGGTTGCGCCCACAACATACATCATGTTGTCTGCATTTCCCCACGCCTGACTTGTGCGTAGCACTTTTTCAAACAATCGTTCTCCGTTGGTGTCTTCTGTCATTTGGAAGTCAAGACTTCCTGCGTTGCTTGTGAGAGCAAGGAGCACAACAAACTTGTCTTTGTGCTCGAGAAAGGGAGTTACGCTGTCGCTTCCCATATACGGAGCCACGGTAACGGCATCTGCGCCGAGCGAATCGAATGCTGCCGTGGCATACATGCGTGCAGTGTTGCCTATATCCCCGCGTTTTGCATCGAGCAGTACGAAATGGTCGGGATAGTATTCTTTCAAATACTCCACGGTGCGTTGCAGTGTGCTTTCTCCCACTATCCCGGCAGCTTCGTAAAAAGGCTGCGTTGGGTTTGTAAGCCACACAATAGGGCGCGGTTGCGTCTATTATGTTTTTATTGAAGGTGAACATTGCATCGTGGTCGGATGCAAGGCATTCGGGGAGCTTCTTGACATCGCTGTCAAGCCCTACGCAAAGAAACGATTTGCGTTTGAATATGTTTTCAATCAGTTGTTTGCGGTTCATATAGATATGTTTGTTTTATAATTTTACAAAGTTACGCATAAACTGCGAATAAAACCGAAAGTATGCGCTAAAACATTCTTTCCGTGTCTGTTTTGCGAATAACGATATGTCTGCGGCGGGAGAAAAAGAGCCTGATTTTTGCGCCGATGCAGGCAGTTGTTTTTCAGGAGATTAGAAATGACGAAAAAACAAGCCATTTGTTTTGAAATATAAGGCACATATTTTAAAAATATATGCCTTGTATTTTTTCATACAAGCCATGTGGTTTTTTTTCGGAGTGGGGAAACACCACGGGAATGTCGGTTTCTGCTTGTGAATATATTCATAAAATAACCGCGCAACGCGAAGGGCGTTGCACGGTTATCAGTTGCAAACATTAATCGCACGGATGTTATGGTCATCCCAACTTATTTCCTTCGTAAAATTCTATGATTTTCATTCGCAGGATATATTCGTATTTGGCTTGCAGGGTGGAGGTGATGGCGTTTGCGCGTTTTGTTTTTGCCTCTTCGAGTTCTGTGGCGTTGGCACGTCCGTTTTCGAATTTTCCTGTCATCATGTTGAAATTCGATTCTGCGGCTTTGCGTGCGGCTAATGCCGATTCGTATTTCGCCTGTGCGTTGACAGCGTTGTAGTATGCCTGCTGTATTTCCTTATACAGAGTCTTTTTTGTCTCGTCAAGCTGCAGTGCCTGCTCGGATTGCTGCAGTTTTGCCTGTCTTATGGAATTGCGGGTGGCAAGACGGTTGAAAATAGGAATATTGAGCGAAAGACCTATGGACTTGTTGAAATTGTCGCTTAACTGTTTGGAAAATGACGCTGCCTGATAGCCCGAAGTTTTGTAATACTCCGATGAAAGTCCAGCGCCGAGCGACAGAGTGGGGTAGAGAGCGGCTTTGGCAATGCGTATGTTCTTTTCGGCAGCTTGCAGACGCAGTTTCTCGGCTTGAATTTCGGGTTTAACACCCTCGGCGCGGGCAAAAATACGGTCGGGAAGCGGTGGGAGTGTTGGCGAAGTCTCGCCTTGCGGTGCCACAATCTCTATGCTGTCGGGCGAAGAAAGCTCGAGCAATTGCGAAAGGTCGAGCATGGCGAGTTTGTAGTCGCACTTTGCCTGCGTTCTTCCCATTTCGTCCTGCGCCACTTGGGAATGGGCTTCAACCACATCGCTTTCGGGCGATTTCCCGGCATTGAAGAGTTTGGAAATACGGTCTTCCTGAATTTTGGAAAACGCCACCTGGGCTTCCTGAACCTTTACAACTTCGGCGGCGTAGACTGCCTGCAGATATGCAGCCGCTACCTGAAGCGCAATGCTCTGACGCGCATGTTCGAGGTCGGCAGTTGCAGCCTGAAGATTCAGTCTGCTCATGGCTATCTCGTTCGGAATTCTTCCGCCGGTGAGTAGGGGAACGCTTGTCTGCAGATTGAAACCTGTGCTCTGCGTGTTGCGGTTGACGTAAGCGTTTTCCGAGTTTAGTCCGCGCCCGAAGTTGAAACTTTGCGAGGCACCTGCCGTGAGATCCGGCAGACGTGAGTTTCGTGCCGTGGACAGTTGTACTTTCTGTTGTTCCACATTGTTGGCGTAGCGTTTGACGTTTACATTGTGCGATACGGCATAGTCAATGCACTGTGCGAGAGTCATAACACGTTGTGCCGGAGCGCAGAGCGAAAAAGCTGCTGCAATGCAAATGGCAATGGTCTTTTTCATGACGTTTCCTCCTTAGTCGTTAGCGTTGTTCTCCTGGTTTATGACGTTTCCCCTTACTTTCTCGCCGGCTTTAAGTCCGCTCTTGATTTCAATCTTTATTCCGTCGCTCAAACCGGTTACAACCTTTGCGTCGTTCAAATGTCTGCGGTTCTTTCTTGGTAAGAACGTAAACGAAAGTCGTGTCGCCGCTGAATTCTACGCATCCCTCCGGCACGGAAACGACATGGGTGGATTTTTGAAGCTCTATCTCTGCGTTTGCGCTGTAGCCGGAACGAATTTTTACATCGGGCGAAACCTTGACAGCCGCTTTTATTTCAAACTGATTGGCACTGCTGCCGTCGGTTGACGATTCTACTTCGGGCGAAATGTACTCAAGTTGTGCAGAAAAGTTTGTGGTCTTGCAGTGCGCCTACGGTTATAGTCATAGGCATTCCCGTGTTTACAAGTCCTACTTCGGTTTCGTCTATCGTTCCTTTGAATATGAGGTCGTTCATGTCGGCAACGGTGGCGATTGTAGTACCATCGTTCATCGTGTTACTCATTATGACCGAATTTCCGACCTTTACCGGGATGTCGAGAATAATTCCGTTGATAGTGGAACGTATGAGAGTTGTGCTGTAAGTGCTGTTTGATGCAGAAACACCCTCTTTTACTATTTGCAATGCGTCGGCTGAAGTACGGCTTTTCTTCTTTTGCTTTCTTCAAATCCTGTTGCGCTTTTTCGAATTCTTCGGTGCTAATCAACTTGTCATCGTAAAGTTTCTTTGCACGGTCGTAATCGCGTTTGGCTTGTTCGAGATTTATGCGCGCCACACGCACTCTGTCATCGGCAGAATTGAGTTCCTCCATACCGGGAATAACCTTGACTTTGGCAATAATGTCTCCTGTGTGAACAACGTCGCCTGCGTGTTTGTAAATCTCGGCAATGATACCGTTTATCTGCGGTTTGATTTCAACTTTGTCTCTTGGCTCAATGTTTCCGTTGAGTACCGTGGTGCGCGAAATGTTTGCGTATTCGGCGTTCTCCGTTTCGTAAAGTGTAGGAGTCTTTTTTGATTTCTGATAAAGGTAAACAAAAGTTCCTGCAAACACGGCGACAATCACAACAGCCACCGCAATTCTTATTATTCGTTTCATAATTTGTATGTTTATTTCTATGTTTGAAAATGTTTCTTTATTCGTCGCGCATTGCATCGACAGGTTTTATGGCAAGAGCCCTTGCGGCAGGGAAAATTCCTGCAACGAGTCCGAGGACAAGCAATGCCAAAGCTACGCAGAAGGCTATGGAAAATGGGATTTGGAAATTAGCTAATGTTTGCGAGCCACGCCGTATGAGCGGCTCGAAGACTCCGAGAATTGCAACTGCGGCAATGAGTCCCGACATTCCTGCCATGAGAGTCATTATTTCGCTTTCGGTAAGAATTTGAACCAATATGTCGCGCGGCTTTGCGCCTATTGCCCTGCGTATTCCCAATTCCACGGTTCTTTCGCGAATTGAAACAAGCATTATATTGGTTACGCCGATAACTCCGCTTACAACAGTGCCGATTCCGATGAGCCATACCAAAATGTTTATGCCTCGAAAGAGATTATTAAACATTTGGAAAACCGTTTCGGCGTTGAAATATTCCAAAGCTTCTTTGTCATCGGGGTGTATGTTATGGGCACGATACAGAACACGTCTCACACTATTGCCGAGTGAAGCCACGGTAGTGTTCTTTTGAGCGGTAAAGTTACAATATCTACCTTCTCGCCATAGTTAAGTATATTGCGCATAACGGTATAAGGGATAAGAATGCTTTCTTGCGACTGTCCGCTTATGCTTATATTGCTTGTGCGAACATCCATTCCTATTACCTCGTAGTAAACACCGTCTATGGTAATGAATTTGCCGCATGGATTTTTTCCATCAGGGAACAATTCTTCGAAAACTCTCTTACCAATGACGCACACTTTTGCGCTCCTGACGAACATCGTTGGCATTTATGTATCGTCCGTATTTGAGTTCGGAAGTTTCTATTTTGAGTTGGTCGGGATGTATTCCTTTTAGTGCCTGAACAGAATAGGTGCGCTTGGAACACTTTGCCGTTTTGCCCCATTCCACAATCATTGGAACAATAACGTCAATGCCTTTAATGTTTTTGCGAAGGTTTTCCACGTCGCGCATGTTCAGAGACCATTCGCGTCCTTTACTATATCCTTTGTAAGCTTTCGTAGTATTTTTGTAAGCTATGGCACCTGTGTTTTTTTCTGCGAAGCCACCGAATTTGGACATCATGAGGTCTTGCAAACCTTTTCCGCCTCCAAGCAACAAAATCAACATGAATACGCCCCAGAATATGCCGAATGCTGTCAGCATGGTGCGGGATTTGTTTCCCGCAAGTGTGCTTGCCACTTCCGCTAAACGGTCGCTGTCGAAAATTTGACGCAATGGATTGATAATATTTCTTGTTTTCATATTATTCTGCTCTTAATGCTTCTATCGGTTTTACCTTTACGGCTTTTCTTGCAGGGATAAGTCCCGCAATAACTCCTGCTGCAACCATAACCAACAGGGCTTTGATGCAAATGGAAAAATCAACCGTAGGATTAGAAAAGACTGTAATCGTCATGCCTTCGAGTGAAATTTTCGAATCTCCGCCAATTATGCTCATGTATTCCGTTGCAATTACTCCGAGAACCATTCCTATGTATCCGAAGACCGTTGTAACAACCACGCTTTCTATTATCACGCCTTTTAGAATAGACACCGGACGCGCGCCAAGTGCTTTGCGTATCCCGAATTCATGGGTACGTTCTTTTACTGTTATGAGCATTATATTACTTATGCCCACTACGCCGCTTATTAAAGTGAGAAGTCCGATGACCCAAAGGGCTATGTGAAGAATGTTCATGGCATCTGCGTTTTCTTCTGCGCCTGTTGTTGTATTCCACATCCATACTGCGTTTTTATCGTCAGGCGAATATTGGTGAACAGGTCCCGCAAATCTGCGGTATTGTGCCGCGAAATCCTCAACATCTGCATCTTTGCGTATTCCTTTAGTCTTCAGAGAAAGCACATTATATTTGTCTGCTTTTCCATATACCGCCTGCAATGTATTAAGTGGCATGAAAACGTCCTGATTCCTGCTCATTCCTTTTATCAGGATATACTCCGACTACGCGATATGCCACATTCTGTGCGTCAACAAGCTTCCCTACGGCATTACGCCAGGAACCGAAAAGTTCGTTTGCGTCTTTTTGCGAGATCACAATAACCTTTCTGCGCTCGCGTATGTCTATTTCGTTAATAAATCTGCCTTCTGCCACGTTTTTCTGCCTGCGAATTCATCTCGCGATACTGAGGCGAAACGCCGGTTATGTCTCGTGATACGCTTTGTTTCCCGTATCGTATTGTAACGTTGCCTTGCGACATTTGTCCCGTTGCTATACGCACGTTGTTTTTGAAGTTATGTCCGGCAATGTTCAAGTCTCGTTTGTCGAGCGATATTTGTCGTCCTTCTTTCAAGCCGTGATATGGCATGGAGGTAGTGCCTCCGTAAATTTCCATTACGTCGAGCGAGAGTGAACCCGAGACATTTTCGAAAGCATGTATTATTCCGTTTCCGGCTCCAAGCAACAATATCAGCAGAAACATGCCCGTTGAGACAGAAATGCCGGTAAGTGTTGTGCGGAGTTTCGAGCGTCGCAGGGTTGCCATCAGTTCTTGTAGAGTGTCTATCATGATTATTACTTCATTAATCCGTTTGCTCGAAGATAGATGCGTCATGGTGTACATTTTCTTCTATGTTTTCTATAACGCCGTCTTTCAGGTGGATTATTTTGTTTGTTACGTTTGCCACGCCACTCTCATGTGTTACCACTACGATGGTCATGCCTTCATCGTTGAGCTTTTTCAATAGTTGCATAACCTCAAGTGATGTGCGACTGTCCAAAGCTCCCGTCGGTTCATCGGCGAGTATTATGCGCGGCTTGGTAATCATTGCACGGGCAATAGCCACCCTTTGTTTCTGACCTCCCGAAAGTTCGTTCGGCAAATGGTGAGCGTGGTCTTTTAGTCCCAGACGGTCGAGATATTCCAAAGCCAATGCATTGCGACGTTTGCGACTTACGCCCTGATACATCAGGGGCAGAGCCACATTTTCCATCGCATTTTTGAAAGAGATGAGATTAAACGATTGGAATATGAAACCTATCATTCTGTTTCTTATATCTGCTGCACGATTTTCGCCCAGATTTTTTTATTTCCACGCCGTCTATGGTGTAATCTCCGCTGTCATAGTTGTCGAGGATGCCCATAATGTTCAGCAGTGTGGACTTTCCCGAACCTGACGCGCCCATTATTGAAACGAATTCGCCTTCGTTTATGTCGAGCGAAACTCCTTTCAGTACATGAAGCTTTGTTCCGTTGTCGTAGGTGTTGTTTATATCTTTCAGGTGTATCATTTTTCCTGTTCCTTGTTGTTTTTATATTCGGCGTATAGCTTTTCTATATCTCCGAAGTCTATTCCGAGCATGTCCATGTGTTTGAAGAAATCGGGCACAAAGGATTCGAAAAATTCTTTTTTCCTTGCTTCGGTAATTATTTCCCTGCTGTCGGGAGTTACGAAATACCCCAATCCGCGTTTGCTTTCTATTATCCCAAGTTGTTCAAGGTATCCGTATGAGCGCACTGCGGTATTTGCGTTTACTTCCATTTGTGATGCGTAGTCGCGCACCGAAGGTATCCGGTTGCCTTCCTCATAAACGCCGAGCATTATCTCATCGCAAATGCGCGTGGCTATTTGTTGATATATTGATTTGCTGTCGTTGAAGTTCATAGATTTGTCTTAGATGTTTTTTAATCCTACCTGACGGTTACTGAAACTGATAAAATTCATAATCTTTTCCGCAGTCCGCTTAGGTAACTCTTCAGTCCAGGGCGTACAACCTGCATGCGTTTGAAAAGAAAATATGAAAGCCAGAAACAGAATACCGTCATTGCCGCAATTATTACTATATGAAAAATCAGACCTGCCGTTTCGTCCCCGTTGCACCAGATGTTGACGTTTATGTTTTTGAAAACTGTAAGATACCCTCCCGTAACTTCGAGAATAAAATAGGGCATCAGTATTATGGAAGTGATTATCCAGCTTTTCTTTTTTCCACAATATTCCTCCGAGAAGGTATAACGAGAAACCGAAAAGGGCACATACAAATACAAATAAGGGTAGGAGAAACTCGTTAATCCTTGTAACGCCGTAGAAGCGGAAGTTGAAATATGCAAAAGGATTAAATTTCGCATCGGCAGGAATGTCTCCCGAAATCCAAAGTATGATACCGAGTAAAAGGTAGAGCACAAGATAAATAATATACGAAGCCACAATCGTGCCGCATACCACTATTATGAGACGGGCAAGGAATTTTTTCCATATTTGTGGCCGGAAGCATTATGTGGCTTATGCGGTTTCCTTTATCGGAAAGGCTTGCTGCAAAAAACGATGCTCCGAATGTTATTCCGAAAACCATTGTTAAGAATGTAAAGCCCGACAATTCGTCCAGCATTTCGTATACCGGTGCGGAACCGAATAGTTTCACGAAAAAGAATATCATATACATCACTGCCATTGACATGACACACAGGCGAAATTCCGGTGAAAGAAATCCACATTTAAGCACATGCAGGAAACGGTTGCCTGAGAAATTGTTTACGGATTTATTATTTTCATAATTCTTCGTCTTTTGATTGTTGTTGTCCTTGTTATCTATTGATATTTTGCCGTCAACTGTAGCGGTGAACAGCATTTCCAAGTCGAGTGGTGTGTCTGTTCCCGCATTATTATCCATAATAATTTTATTACCGTTCACGGAACGCTGCACATATATTGCGTCGTCAACAGGTTCTCCCATGGGGCGTTCGTCAAAAGCATAGCGGTTTGTAATGGCTTCGGTTGAGGCGTTGAGCATAAGCTTTCCGTTGTCAATTATAATGATATGGTCAAGAAGATTATCAATGTCTCTCACCTGATGAGTGGATATAATGACGCTCTTGTCCTCGGTCATGGTTTTTGAAATGGCTCTGCGAAATTGAACTTTCGACGGAATGTCCAAACCGTTTGTGGGTTCGTCCAAAAGCAGCAGGCTTACGTTGGTGGCAAGTGCAAAACATACGTAGGCTTTCTTCTTGTTTCCCATTGAAAGTTCGCCCATGGGCATATCGTAAGGCATGTCGAATTCCGAAAGACAGGTTTTGAGTGTTTCTTCGCTGAAGCGCGGATAGAAGGGAGCGTAACGCTTCACGTATTTCTTGAAATTGTATTTCGGAAGTGTGAATTCTTCGGGAAGAATAAAGATGTTGCTCAAAGTCTTTGGCTCGCGCTTTTTTGTATCATCGCCCATAAAAAGAATATTTCCTTTTCGCGGGCGAAGCAGACCGGCTATGAGATAGATGAGAGTGGATTTGCCCGAACCGTTGCGCCCGAGCAGACCGTAGATGTTGCCTTTGAGGTAGTGAAAACTCGAGGTTTGAGTAAAGGTTTCCATGTCCAGGATAACCGAACGATACTTTGTTGATGTCGATCATTTGTATACTGTTTTAGTGTATTACTTGATTAGTACACTGCAAAAGTATATATTGTTTCAAATGTGGCAAAGAAAAATCGGGATTTTTTTGTTTTTTGTTCAAAAAATTTTTCGAATCCGCAAATGCCGTCAGGCAGCGGGTATAAGACTGTTCATATTTTACGCATATATTCATTTTTATAATCCAGTGGAGCATCCCGGGACGGGATGCTGAATTGGGGGCACAACGCCTTGAAACACAGGCAAATAGATACGTATTTGTGATAAATATATAAGTTGCTGTTTATCAGAAAGTTGAAAAGTGCAAAAAATACAAGGCACATATTTTTTAAAATAAATGCCTTGTATTTCAAAATATATGGCTTTGTGTTTTTTGTAATAAGCCTTATGTTTTTTGCGAAAAGCGGAAAAGATGAAAAATGAACTGATATATGGAATAAAAATTCGGATTGTTTTGAAAATTCAACCAATGGGTGTTGCGGAAAGGTTGTCATAAAAAAGGCTACCTTTGCAGTGAGAATATCTTCATGGGATTTAGTTGAAATAAGTACAAGAACGTAATAAAACAAAAATATAGTTATGCTGCAAAACAATATTTACGATTATACAGACATGTTTGAAGCATCTGTTCGTGTGGGTAGAAGAATTTGTGCGGAGGAACTTGCGAAAATGTTTTTTGCTTTGCCTCCATGGGTTGTGGCTTTAATGAAACTGCGTAATGCTCTGATGAAACCTTTGGGACTGAAAGGAGAAAAATCGCTCGGGGAGTATTTGTTGACGGAATCGGACAGTGTGGCAACGGTAAGCAAGAAGGACAGACACCTGAACCTCCTGGTGGTTTTCAGGTCGGAGGAAAACAATGACGGAAACCAAAAGATTTCTTTTTCTACCAATGTGTGCTTCAACAATGGCATGGGGAGATTTTATTTTGCGCTAATCAAGCCGTTTCATACTTTTATTTGTAAGAAAATGTTGAAGCGTGTGGTTAGAAAGCTTGAACGCTGAGTAAGCAGAAAGCATATCATCCGGAAAAACAGCAGGAGGTAATGAAGAATCAGCTTATCCTTACAGTTTCGTCGGCATATTTTATTACGGCATCGCGGTGTGTAACAAAAAAGAATGGTTTTGTCTTTTTATGTTATTGCGTATGTTGTGCAGAATTTTCTCCTCTGTTTCGCTGTCAAGTGCCGATGTGGCTTCGTCCATGAGCAGTATGGGCGACGGCGAAAGCAGTGCTCTTGCTATGCAAAGACGTTGCGCCTGACCTTGCGACAGACCTCGTCCGCTTTCTCCGCATTGGGTGTCGAGACCTTCGCGGTTGTGTGTTATGAAATCGGCACAAGCCCATTCGAGAGCCTGCAACATTTGCGTGTCCGTGGCTCCCGGGTTTGCCAGTCGCAGGTTGTCGCGCAGCGTCATGCTTAAAAGCGAATTTCCCTGCGGCACATAGGCAAAAGCACAACGGGTGTCGGCTGAAATTTCCCGTTTGTCGTTGCCGCATATTATATATGTGTGTCCCGAACAAGGGGAAACGTATGAAAGCAGAAGCCTTATAAGCGTGGTTTTGCCCGCTCCGGTGGTACCAACAATAGCACTCATGGTTCCCGGCTTGAATGTATGGCTGAAGTTGTTGATTATGGTTCTTTTGTTGTCCGAATAGCGATAGGAAATATTCTCGCAGCAAATGCCGGGAACGCCGGAAAAGGGGCCTGATTTACCTGTGGATTTTTCGCTGTTTATGGAATCAATTTCGTTAAGTCGCTCACAGGAAGTGTAGAACTCCGCAAAATCGGAAATGGAATTGATAAGCGTTCGCGAAGGTCCCTGAATCTGTCCCGTGAGTTGCACGAAAGCCATGAGTGTGCCGTATGTAATTGCTCCTGTTTCAAGATTCAGTACTCCCCAAATGAATACAAAAAGATAGCATGCGGCAAATCCGAGGTTCAACACCGTGGAAGAGAGAGAACGGAATAGGTTAATCGTCTTTTTTGATGTTGCCTTTCTGTATGTCGAAAATGCCCGAGTAGTATTTGGCAAACAGGTTCTGCCCCCGTAAGAGCTTTCAACACCGAAATGTTTTGAACGCCTTCCTGCAGCGCAGCTTGGAGTCGGCTGCCGCATTCTTTTATTTTGGCTGAAAAACTGCGGATTTTAAGAAAGTGGAACTTGCTTATCACTATGCCTAAAACCATTATTACGGCAAGGGCAATGGCTATGTCTTTGCTGAGAACAAACAGGAAAACGTAGGCACCGCCTAATTGCAGAAGCACAAGCAGTATGGTGGGAATTGTGCCGTTTACGAACGAAATGATTTCGGTTCCGTCTTCCTCGAAACGTCTTACAATGTCGCCCGTGTGATATTCGTTTATGTCTTTCCAGTTTGCCGAAACCGCGTGATGAAACAAGTGTTCCTGCATGCGCCGGTTCATGTTGAAACTTAGCAATGTTTTCAGCCGGCGGTTGATTGCCGAAATCACTGCTTGAAGTATGATGATTACCACAAGCATTGCGCAAGCAAACCGGAGAGCCCATTGGTTGTGATAGACTGTTGCCATGTCGATGGCGTTCTTTGTGGTCCACACGAAAAGAAAATTCAGTCCCACCACAGTCCATCCCAACACTACGTTAAGGCACATTTTCAATTTGTAGTGCCTCACAACCTTGCCAATCCATGGCAGAATGACGGCGAACTTGTATTCCTTGCCTCCGAAGTTCATTTGCTGTGTGATTATTTCTGCAGGTCTCCGTCCCACATCAGTTTTTCGCGCATGGTGTCGAAGAAAGTTTTGTTTCCGCAGTGTATTGTTTTTTATGTCGTAAGGCGCACGGCGAATGGTGATACAGTCTTCTTCGCTGCAACTCGAGTTTCTGCCGTCAACAGCTACGAGGAAATGTCCCGTGCGACTCATCACGTTCATTTTTATCTCAACGTTGTCGCAAATTACAATGGGTCTTACGCTCAAACTGTGGGGCGCAACGGGAACAATGACTATTGAATTGGATTCGGGAACCACAACCGGTCCGCCCGACGACAGGGCATATCCCGTAGATCCCGTAGGTGTGGCAAGCACAAGACCGTCTGAAGAGTAGGTGGTGAGGTATTCGTCGTTAATGAAAACCCTTATTTTTTATCATGGATGAGATGTCCTGTTTGAGCACAGCCACTTCGTTGAGAGCAAAAGGGTAAACGCCGAGATTATGCCTGCCTGCCGCCACTTCAATAACGCTTCGCGATTCGATTTTGTAGCTTCCCGATAAAATATTGTCTATGGCTTCTTCGAAATTTTCTGGTTTTATTTCCGACATGAAGCCGAGGTGTCCTATATTAATGCCGAGTATGGGGGATTCCTTTCGATTCCACGAACATTGCTGTGCGCAGAAAAGTTCCGTCGCCTCCGAGACTTATGGCGAAATCTGCGTTGAAATCTTTGCCTTCAAAGATATTGCTTTGGTCAATTGCGTCAAGATATTGCGCAGAACTCTCGTAGAATCCGCTTTCCACAATCACGTTGCAGCCTTTTGCACGAAGCAAATCAACAACACGCCTTGCGTATTTGCTTTTATTTGTTTGGTGCATGTTGCCAAATAATGCGACTGTTTTTTGATTTGAATACATAATGTTTTTATTGCGAATCCTTATGAATATGTTTTTGCTACCTTTGCAACAGGACTATTTGCAAATTTACAAAAATCTCCAATATATAAAACTATAATGACAAGACTTAGCGTAAATGTAAACAAAATAGCCACATTGCGCAATGCGCGTGGAGGCAACAACCCGGATGTGGAGAAAATGGCGGCAGATTGCGAGTTTTTTCGGGGCGGAAGGCATTACTGTTCACCCGCGTCCCGATGAGAGACACATAAGATATTCGGACGTAAGGGCTTTGAAGAAAATAGTAAAACGGAGTTCAACATAGAAGGTTATCCATCGCAATCGTTTAATGAGTTGGTGTTGGAAGTGAAGCCCACGCAAGTTACTCTTGTGCCCGATAAACCTGATCAGCTTACCTCAAATCACGGTTGGGATACCAAAGGCGAGCTTGATTTCCTCAAGGAAACGGTGAAGAAATTCAAAGTTGCGGGCATACGTGTGTCGCTTTTTGTGGATCCTGTGCTTGAAACCATTGACTATGCCAAAGAAGTGGACGCTGACCGCATTGAACTTTACACAGGTCCGTATGCCGAGGCTTATGAAGAGGATCGCGAGAAAGCCATAGAGCCTTTTGTGATTGCCGCAAGGCATGCAAAGAAAATTGGTTTGGGAGTTAATGCTGGTCATGACCTGAGTTTGAAGAATCTTGCCTATTTCCATGAGTGCATTCCCGACACAGACGAGGTGAGCATAGGGCATGCTTTGATTTGCGATGCTCTTTATCTTGGCATTCACGATACAATATCATTGTATAAAGAGTGTCTGAAAGCCGAGTAAGGCGTTTGTAACCCGACAGGCGGCATAAGGCTGCGGACCGGTTTTATACCGGGCAAAACGCAGGGCTTGCGCCATGTTTCGGAAGGCATGAAAAACGTCTCTCGCAAGTTGTTGTTTTTCATAAGCTTGAAGAGACAAAAAATACAAGGCATTTATTTTAAAACATAAGGCACTTATTTTAAAAATATGTGCCTTATGTTTTTACGACAAGGGGAAGCTTTTTTTTCGACTCAAATATCGTGCTCCGAAAAAGGTATTTGCGGTAAAACAAAAGCAATAAAAAATCCCGCCAATCGGCGGGATTCATTATTATATGAGTGGTGTTACAAACTATTCCATGGCTTTGTTCACAAACTGAAAGGCTTTCTTCCAATCTGTATCGAGACAGAACGGTGTGAGTTGCTTGTCTGAATTGATATATTTGTTTATTTTGTCCTTGTCTTTGTCGTTGAACAGCGGACATACCGCCGAGGCGTTCACGAAAAGGAATACAATGGCTTTCTTAACAGAGTCGGGCTGACCTTCGCAGCAGATAATTTCGGTGAGATACTTACTTATGAACTCCGACATATAATATGACTGAATGTCCAACAGATCGTTTCTCTTTATTGATTCGTATTTTGAGGTTTGACTCTTGAGATAGTTTAGTGCATCTATCTTGAATTTTGCAATTTGTGTCTTTGAAAAATTCTGAACAGGGTCTTTGAGTGCGTTTTGTGCGCTTTCGAGCACGCTGTTAAACACTTCCTGTGCGTTACTTTGGGTTGCGGTCATGGTGAGAAGCGCGATTAGTGTGTAAAACAATTTTTTCATGAAAGCTTGTGTTTTATAATTGTTTGTATTGTTCTTATCCTAATTTTTTAAGTCTCAGTCTGTGATCTATTGTCGAGGGATATTCTTCCTCGTAGTGGGTAACCATTATGAGAGTTTTGCCTTTGCGTGAGCAGAATGTGTCAATTATGCTGCGCGATAACTCGCGGCGTTCGCGGTCAAGACCGTGAAAAGGTTCGTCAAGTACGAGAAGTTCGGGATCTTTTACGAATGCGCGCGCCAAAGAACAAGTCTCTGCTCTCCGCTTGAGAGCTGCAGATAGTTTTTGTCGGAAATATTTCCAATTCCGAATATGTTAAGCCAAAACATTACCTTTTCTTCCTGGCATCGCCGTCAATTTCGCGATTGTATATGCCGTTTGTGTCGCTCAAACCGCTTGCTGCAATTTTCAATACGCTCATGTTGCGTCTGTAGGAACGGAACATTTCCGGGCTTACATACCCGATTTTCTTTTTTATGTCCCAGATGCTTTCGCCCGTGCCGCGCTTGCAGCCGAACAAACTTATGTTGCAGGCATAGGCGCGAGGGTTGTCGGCGCACACAAGGCTTAGAAGCGTAGATTTTCCTGCACCGTTTTCGCCGTTTAACGCCCAGGGTTCACCGCTTTTCACTGTCCAGGAGAAATCTTTGAAGATGTCGCGACTGCCGTATGAGATGTTGATGTTGTTGCATTCCACAACAGGAGAGCCGTTTGCCGCATTTTCGTGGTCGGGAAGCGAAAGTATGGCGTTACGTCTTTCTGCGTCAATGGCATAAGAAACGGATTTCTCTTCTTTGTGTAGATGAGCGAGAAAATCCTTCTTGTCGCAAATGGGATAAACTTTGCCGTTGCTGACAGGCAGGATTCTTTGTATGAAATCGGGAATGTCTTTCTCTCGTGAAACTATAAGAACAAGCGTAGTTTTGCCTTTTTCCGCCACTTTTGTAAGAAAATCCGAAGTTTGCTTGCGTGCGTTAACATCCAAACCGATGTAGGGATTGTCAATAAAGAGAAGTCTCGGAGCACTCTGCAATACTTCGGCAAGTTGTACCCTGCGCAATTCACCGCTTGAGAGCATGATGATTTTCTTTTCCAACAAAGGTTCAAGACCAAGGACTTGGCTCAGTTCTTCAGACAACATATCTGAGGAAGAAGCCGTTTTCAGAATGTCTTTGACTGTTGCGGAATCTTCTTGAAGCCCGTGATTCCAGCGCAATTGGTAAAAGTCGCCCCCTGTACTCCCGTAAGCATCGCGAAAGGTTACAACTTTTATGTTTTGGCTTGCTTTATTGCTTGCGGAAGGGGAAAAGTCGTATTTTATCTCGTTTCCGAGAAGCGGATGAGCCCCTGTGAGCATGTCTACAAGCAATGTCTTTCCGCTCGCATTCAATCCAACGATAGCCAAAGGCGTGTCTGCGGGAATTACAACGTCTGCCGGTTCTTTCAATCTGAATTCCGGCATGCGCGCCACGGCTTTGATTATTTCTATTATATTGTGCATTTTGTATTCTTGCTGTTTGTAGGGTGAAGCCCAACCCTTCCGGGATTGTTCTTCACGAAGTCTGCCCATTTTGTAGTGTGGCGTTTTCCCGGGATGTCTGAAAAGTTACCGGAAACATTGAATGCGGAATTATTCTTTCCTGTAGTTTCATACACTTTACAGTATGATTCAATGAAATGACAGTATGCAGCGGCGAGAGCATCGGTTGCGTCAAGATAGGGAAGCAATGTCTCGTTGCTTATACCCAAATATCTTTGCAACATAGCCGCTACCTGTTCTTTCGAAGCTCTTCCGTTGCCTGTAATAGCCATTTTAATTTTTAGCGGGGCGTATTCGTGTATCGGCACATCCCTGTTTATTGCAGCGGCAATGGCAACTCCTTGCGCTCGTCCGAGCTTCAGCATACTCTGAGGATTGTTTCCGTAGAACTGAGATTCTATGCTTAACTCGTCAGGAAGGAAGCTTGCGATAAGTGAATTGACACGTTCGTGAATGCGTCCCAATTTGAGATAAACATCTTTGACTTTGCGCAAATCAATTACGCCCATTGCCACCATTTCTGCCTTTTTTGCCGCAAACTTTAAGCACTCCATACCCCAAAAGGTTTGTTCCGGGGTCGATTCCCATTATGATTCGTTCGGTTTTTGAACGTTTCGCAATGTTGAATGAGCCGTTACCGTTATTGCCGTAATGCTCCCGGTGTTTGGCAGGTGCGGCTTCATCCGCGTGCTGTTTGTTTTCAGAAATCTCTTTCATCGGTATGCAAAGATACATTCTATTTGCAAACGGATAATTACTAAACGCTTAAAGATTATTAAAGGAATTGCGGAAAACTTATCTCGCGCCGATGCAGAGACATATCATTCCGAGAATCACCAATGCCAAATCAACTGCCTTGGAACGCAGATTATGTTCCCTGAATACCCATGCGCCGAAAAGGAATGAGACTATCACACTGCTGCGTCTCACCATTGAAACTATAGCTATCATTGCGCCGGGAACAGAAAGGGCATAAAAATAAAGAAAGTCGGCAGCAGACAAAAATACAGAGATTCCGATTATTGCCCAATGCCAACGAAATTTGTCGCCGTTCTTTCTGTGAGGAAACCAAACAGTAAACAATACTGCGCACATCATTATAAATTGGTAAAGATTATACCAACCCTGCACGGCAAGATTGTTTAGTCCTGCGCCACCTTCCTCTACGGGAGACATAAGATATTTGTCGTAAAGTCCGCTCGCAGCTCCGAGCAGAGCGGAGCAGACCACGCATATAATCCATTTGTTGTGGGCAAAGTTTACACCTTCGCGCTTGCTGCTTCGTGAGAGCATGAAAAAAGAAAATACGGCAAGAATAACGCCAACCCATTGCCAAGCGTTCAGACGTTCTCCGAAAATTATTAAAGCTCCCATAAGTGTCATAACAGGGCGCGTGGCATTTATCGGACCTACTATTGTAATGGGAAGATGTTTGATACCGGCATAGCCAAAAGCCCACGAGGAAAGGACTATTACCGATTTGAGAAGAATAAACTTGTGCATTTCCCAATTTCCCGAGGGAATATAGGCGGGAGAATCGTTGCCTATTATCCCAAGTGCGGACCCGAGAATCATAGGAAGGAATATAAGGCTGCAAAAAAGAGTGTTCAGCGTTAGAACTGGTATTAGCGCATTGCCTGTAAGGGCTTTTTTCTTGAATACGTCATAGAATCCCAATAGGGCGGCAGAAAAGAATGCGAGTATTAACCACATGCTTGTTGTGTTGTTTATTATTGTTCGTTATATGGAGGAGATGAAAATTTCTTCGGGGTATTCCACGCTTTCCAGAAACAATGCTTCGCCTTTCACACTTTCTCCCGCACGGCTTCTGTTGCGACTGTTTATAATTTCGTGCAATTCGTTTATGCTTACTTTGCCTCTGCCAATGTCGAGGAGGGTTCCCACGATAGCTCTTACCATGTTGCGCAGAAACCTGTCCGCACTTATTTCAAAACGCCATTCGTCTTTTGATATTTCCACCCATTGTGCTTTGTCTACGGTGCAGAACGAAGTTTTCACGTCAGGGTGTGCTTTTGCAAAACAATCGAAATCGTGCCGACCCAAAAGCATTTTTGCAGCTTCGTTCATAAGATTGAAATTTACGGGATAGGTCAGCCGCAGGTGGTATTGCGTCAGAAACGGATTCTTTCTCAATGTTACATAATAATAGTATGTGCGTTTTGTTGCCGAAAAGCGTGCGTGGGCATCGTTGTTCACTTTTACGATTTTGTTCACGGCAATGTCTCGCGGAAGAATGCGGTTCAGCTTGTAAGCCAAGTGTTGTTCGGGAGTTTCGCCGGGATGTTTTTTGTTCGGCATGGGCAATTCTTCGTCTGTATCAAAATGTACGGGCATTGACGAAGCGTTTACTCCTGCGTCTGTCCTTCCTGCTGCGGTTACGGATGTTTGTTTTCCGAGCAGGGTGGTGAGACTTTTTCCAACACTTCCTGTACGCTTATTCCGTTGGGTTGTATTTGCCAACCGTGGTATTTACTTCCGTCGTAGGACAGGTATATGAAATAGCGTTTCATCTGTTTGGGGAAATTATCTTGCCGTAACGTGATAACATCCTTGTTTCTTTTCATACTTCACATAGCAAAGTCCTTGCTTTTCGGGCTTCGTTCAAAACTTCAGACAATACATATTTTAGCGTATCGTCTCTCACGGACGAACTTTTAGGAAGTGCCGGGTCTTGAACCATTTTATATTTGTTGTAGGCTATATCAAATGTGGTTCCATACCTGTGTGCGCTGTTGGGCGAGGCATTTCCGTTGTATTTTCTCAGTCGTGCCACATCGTCTTCGGTACGCAGGAGCGAAGTAACCATTATAGTGTTCAACGGTATGCCTTTAACGGCAAGCGAATCTTGGAAAGTTCTGCCAATATGTTCGAGCAATATTGCAGCGCGAGGCACAAGATAGGAATGGAATTGTAGAGTTTCTTTACATAAAAGTAAGGAGGGAAGCCACGAATACAAGTTCCTTTTGTTTGCCTCTGCCTGTGCACGGTCTTTTACAGGTTGCACGCCGAGACGCATGGCGGTGGCAAGATGTACGGGATTGGGGTCGGGAAATGTGTTCACAAAATCAGGAACACTGTAAATCCTGTGGTGCTTAGGCTTTCCGTTGGCATGATATTCAAAAGCAATGTGTTTATGAGGCATTGACATTATGCTGTCAACCACTAAACTTTGCGCGTAAATGCTGTCGTTTGCTTTTTCTGCCGTAACATTCTGACGCGGTTGTATCTCATTTTTTTCACGGGTTGTCTGTGGGAAAATCAATTTTATAACAAACAAAACTGCTATAATCCCATAGAAAATATATAGGAAAGTCTTTTGGTTAAGACTGAATTTGAACTTCATTATGTTCTTAGTATGGCTGTTGTTAGCGCAAAGTTACTAAAAAACATCGAAGAGAGTGCTCCGAAAAACGTATTCGTGGAAATTAGTATTGAATTCTTTTGTCCGACTCTGCATTACTTTTTACAAATATGTCGGTCTTGGTCATGCTGTAATCCTGTAATCGGGTCAAAAGTACTGAAAAACCACAATAATCGGCTCAAATTGGTCCGATTTGGTGTTTTTTTTGTGAAATTTAGAGCCGATTTTTTTGAGTGCCGTGCTTTTTTACGGGAAACAGATGCTTATGTTTGGATTTCTTGCAGCGAACGTTTTTTGCAAGAATGATAACTACGCGGAACGCTTTCGGCTTTTGGGGTATTACGTATTGTTTTGTCGTAATGGCGGGGCGTTTTTGTAGTTTTATGAAGCTTGCGGATGCAGATTGAATGCCAATTTTACGGCTTTTTGTAAGTTGTTGAAAATCAGCTGCCGTTTTTCGCGAAAAATACAAGGCATATATTTTAAAATATATGCCTTGTATTTTGAAATAAGTGCCTTATATTTTTTACGAAGTGCCTTGTGTTTTTTTCGGGTGTGCGGAGAGCCTTGCTCCGTGTCCGCTTTTATGGCTTTTTATACTCTTGAAATTTCTTTGCCACTGCTTTGTATGTTGGCATTTCCAGACCAAGTTTTTCTCCTCTTTGCAACATGTCGAACAGAAGTTCG
>VOFC01001457.1_pt1 | contig 24001 bp, 37 predicted proteins | sample 5384161 | NCBI WGS metagenome assembly VOFC01 (sample SAMN12384722, study PRJNA508395) | human gut metagenome | isolation source: healthy gut B | host: Homo sapiens | reverse complement strand
GCGAGGGCTATGGAAACGGAAGCAAGGCAGATGATGAAAGATGCAATATGATGATAGGTGGTCTGAACTCCCTGATACATTTTGCGGATCAGCAGTATTTTTCAAGTATGACAGATACATACACCGATTATATTTTAGATTTTCTTGCGTCACAGGGAGTGGATACAAGCAGAGAATTTGTGATAAACGGGACACATTGCGAACTGGTAAATGGGAAAATACGTGAAGTTGGTAACGATTATGTGGTGCCTAGTTCCATTCAGCAGAAAGCAGTGAAAAGATATGAAGAAAGTATGTCACAGCTTTTGAATAGCGGAACTTGGTATAGATTTTTCATGTCTGGAAAGGAAACAGTGGCATTTTTTGAAGGGAAACTGAAGAAAAATATGACACTTCAAGAGGATACCTGTACACTTGGCAGCAATGACACTTATCGCAGACAGCATACCACTTATGAGGTTTCGGACAAGAAGAAGGGAAGTACGTTTCTGGATCTGGATTTTCTGATTAAGGACGAAACCAGCAGTCTGAAAGGAAATCTCAGTGATAAAAAGGATGTGGATTTCTACAACTTTTCCATTCCATTTAATCGAACCATACAGAATTATTTTGGGGTTCAAATATACATGGACATGCCGGAAGGCTGTGATTATGACCTCACCTTATATGATGAATATGGCAATCAGGTCGGAAAGGCAGAATGGGACGGGGAAGGACGTAAAACACTGACCATCCCGAACTGGGATACAAATACCAATAAATATTGTATCAAGATAGAAAACAAAAATGGGGAAGAAGTTTCCCCGGATGATTATTATAAAATCAGTTTCAAGGTTTCTGAAAATAAAGAACAGGAAAAGACCGATGCCATAAGGGCGGCATTCGGGAACCTTCACGGTGCATACAGCCGGAAAGATGAAAATTGGAGGGAATGCCTCGACAAATATAATGAAGTCCTGATGGATACAGAGAAAAATTATACAAAAAGAAATGGAGAAACTCCACCAGAAGCAGTTTGAAAGTCTGCCGGAAGAAAAAACAATACAAAGGCGGGCGCACAGTGGATGAATTGTTGCAGGACATGGCAGAAGGAAAGACACTGGATGATGCGGAAACGGAGTATGTGAAGATTTTTGCCAACCTGAAAGATTTTAAGAAAGCACAGCAGAAGGCGGAACTGAAAAATGATTTTTCCGAGGATTTTGTAAAGGATCTGGAAAGCAAAGGTATCTCCCGTGATGAGCTGGAGGGAATGCAGATAAAGATTGAAAGCAATGGGAATGTAACAGTGAGCGGTATCGAAGATAAGGAAGTCCGGGAGCAGGTTCAGAAACTGGTAGAGGAAAAGTACAGTGACCGGATGTATCAGTATTACACAGGAATTGCTGACAGTGTGGGAAATCTGTCGTCCAATACCTACCAGTATGCCACGGATGTGCAGGAAGTCAGGCGTTACTTAAAAGGGGTTACGGGAGAAGATATTTCTCTGGAGAACCTTTACCTGACAAGACGGAAAGATTGGCGGGCTGCCGGGAAAAGCTGCTGATCTGATCAACAAAACAAAGGACAACGCCAAGATAGAGCGGATAAAGGATGCATTGATAAATATCATAGGACATAACCGGATAAGTGGTGATCTGGGGATTCCTGATTTTACTTCGGAGTTTCAATTCAGCAATGGAGCGTTCTCTGTGGCAGACAGTGGTTTTACGGTGGATATGGCGGCATTGGATAGAAGGCTGACGCCACAACCCCATGATAACATGTATTCGGATATGTATGAGTACAGTTTCAGGAAAGTATTATGATTATGAAAAGTAATTATACACAAGGAGAATGAACAGATGGTAAAAACTCGCACAGTAGAAATGCATGCGCAGCTTGTGGGATATGATTTTAAGAAAAAAGGTTTACCCACTGATAAAAATATTGCAGTAGAAAATAGTAAAGTTTCCAATGATTATTTCTGGAAAACAAATAAATATACGGATCAGGATGTGTTTGGAAGAACACTGGATCTGACGGCACTTATCAATAAGCCGGATGGATATTTAAAGGGAAGTTTATCGGATACGGAAGATGTGGATTATTACAAATTCAATATTACAGAGTACCGGGCATTAAGTTTCGCGAAGGATACCTATAATAAGGATATTACGATCACTTTAGATCATATACCGGAAGGCTGTGATTATGAGATGGTTTTGTATGATGAGGAAGGCAATCAGGTCGGCATTGGGAAAGAGAATGGAAACGGCGGTCTTAGTATTACCATACCGAACTGGAATTCGGACAACAGAGGTTATACCGTGAAGGTACAGGCAAAGAACGGTTCGACGGTAAACCCGGATGCCGAATATCATCTTTCCTTCCAGACAACGCAGGCGGATAAAAGCCATGGAGCTTATCAGGAAATGGCAGAGGTTCAGAAGTATGAAGGGACAGTCAGGAAGCAGATGCAGGAAGGCTTAACCGATACTGAGGAAACGCGTGCAATTAAGGAAATGGCAGAAGTACAAAACTTATTATACAGAGCAGATGGAGAAACTGCATCAGAAACAGGCAGAAGCTGTCATGCAGGGTGGGGCAGTGCCGGATGATGAGCAGATTCACAATTTACTGGAAAAGAAGGCGACAGGCGGAGAACTGACGGAGCAGGAAAATGCACTTTTAAATATCTTTTGTACCGCAACAGAGCTGGATAGTGCGAATGCAAGTGCAAAAATGAATACCACAGTAAAAGACAGGATATCTGTTGATTTGCAAGAAGCGGGAATGGATATTTCAGATTCCACGTTTTCCATAAAAATTGGGGCGGATGGTCAGGTAAGTGTCGATGGCATTAATGATAATGCAATGAAACAGAAGATAGAGGATGTTTTGTCAAAGTATTCGGATGATCTGATGGATATTTATTTTTCTATGGATTCGGAAATACAGGCATTGTCCGATAAAGAAAAGTATCTGTTACAAGCTGCGGTGGATGTGGAAAAATTTTTTATATAGGCAACTGGCGGCAGTGTATCGCTTGGAGACCTTTCCGTGGAAAATGCAACGATACATGGTCTGCCGAAAACACTGGATGACCTGTTAAATAATCCGGGCGATAACCTGACCTATCAGGATTATGCAAGCGATATCCGGGAAATTTTAGCATATAACCGGACACAGCACAAAGATATTATGTCCGGGTTGAATGTACAGTTTGTCATAGCAGACGGTACATTTCAGATAAAAGATTAAAGTTTATAATGGAGTATTCAATAAAACCCAAGTGATTGGGAGGGAGAATCATGAGAATAGAGAATGGTTACTTACAACAAAGTATGTTATGCAGTAAAAATAATAGAAATGCAGTAGGAAATTTTTCTGATACAATGAATAAAGCCCAAGAGTGTATAAGTAATAAGATTAGCACAAGGGATTCCTATGTAAACAGTACAGATTATAGTAACTTTGGAATTTATACACAAAATAGTATCTCTCAAGATATTGAATTACAGAGACAGAAAGATATAAAATTGAAGATGCTACATATGTGAATGGAGTTCCTGATTAATATGGATCAGCCATTTTCGTATAATGTAACCATGACAAGTGAACTGAAAAATCTTTTGAATGATTTGTCTGACAAAAGAAATATTGATATAAAGGAGATACCGCTACAGGGGGGATTGGTAGTAAAACGTGATCCAAAGACAGGGTTAAATTATTTGTCGATAAAGGGAAATGAGGCACAAGGAGTTTCGGTAATCATAACATCCGATAAAGATATAGAGACGCTGAATAAATTAGCTGATGAATTTCAAAAATATCCGGTAAGTTCACAGCGGTTTACGGCAGGATTATATGCTTTACTTGAGATATCAGGAAATCTGAAACGCGAAAAAGAATGGTTTTACATTTTTGACTCCTAATGGAGTTACATATATTCCGTATGATGGTGATTCCAGCAAAGCATGGGAAATTGATATGCCGGGTTCCTGTTATGCTACTGCCAGAAAATGTTTGGCGGCAGAAAATGATTGTGCAGACATAAGTGCATGGACAAAAAATTTGAAAGGAATAAAGATATATTATGGTGATAATTATGGCACCACTCAGACAAATAATGTATATAAAGTTGATGATTTAGGCAGATATTATATGTTTGCATAAGATATATATACAAGTATGAAACTATAAAAATATAGTATGTTTTATGTGGTAAAAATATTGTATTTATGAGACTTTTGGTATTTCACAAATACCTAAGAAAAAATAAAGTAGAGGAGAGTGTATATTATGAATATTGATTACAGTCAGTTTTACAGAGGAACAACGAATATTCCCTCATATGGGAATGGTATATATAAGAAAGACACCCTTGTAAAGTATGAATTTAACACTACAGATGAACATGGCAATAAGATTATGGACAAGATGTCAAGGGAAGAAACCCTGCAGGCGATGAAGGACATCGGTTCGCAGTATGGAGATGCGGTTATTGTTGAATCGGGAGATGGAATGGCTGCACTTGTGGAAAACAAGAAAGGTATAGTGGATGCCAATGTAACACAGGAGCAGCAGGGAATCAATGGAGGCGAGAAATGCAGCGTTCCAAAAAAAGAAATTACGCAGGTTGATAACTCACTAGAACTTCCGGCATATTCCGGAATGTATGGTGCAGACAAGGCGGTTGCATCTGCGGTGGAGAACTGCAGCAAAGAGGAACAGGGATTTGTGTATGATATCATCCGTCAGAATTTCCTTGTTGGAAATACTGGCTCTATGACAGAGGAAGAACGGCAGGCAAATATTTCACTTGGTATGAAAAAAAAGCGGAATATGCGGCAGAGAATTGTATCCCGGAAGATAGCAGAAAACCATTTTTGGAAGCAATGGAGTCTATCGCAAAGCTTGCGAGCGCAGGAAAAGCTGACAATAACGGAAATATGGACTATGGAGTAGGGAAAGGTACATATCTTGGACATGGTAGCAATATTGTAAAGACTACAAATGCGCTTGATATGATGAGGACGATGGACGGCAGTGCATACACGGAATATCAGAAGATTAGTAAAGAAAGTAGCAATGAGGACAGACAGCTTAATGCATTAAAATACCTTACAAATTGGTATGAAGGGGCAGTGAAAAAGAATCCTTCGATGGTTGATAATTACGAAAAGCAGTCGGAGGAATATGTGGAGAAAAATGTAAAAGATCAGAAGCTGGATGCAACTTTTTCAGATATAAAGACAGAGAATAAAGCGGCTTTTTTTTGAAAGTCTGAAAGTGTTCCAGAATAATAATCCTAATTTTCTCTCATCTATCATAAATCGGGAGCTGGCATCTAAATTTTGGAGCATTTGATAAACGTAGATTGGAAAAGTTATAATTGCTCGGAAAATGGAAGATAACAACAATAAAGTGTAGAGTGTGCCTTTCACATAGGGACACTTGTTACAAGCAATATTGTAAATGATACAAGTGGAGATTAAGGCACAAATATGATAAAAATATTTGGAGAAGCTCAAAAGCAATCTCTAAAGATTAGAATCCGAAATGCTATCTATCAATCCAGACGAAAAAGGATAGAAAAGAGAATAGTGGCCAACCCGCATACCCTTGCGGAAGTGGTGCAATACGCAAAGGATCATTATGAATTAGTGGAAATCAATCCTGCCGCAACAAATTGGATAGAACGACAGAAAAATCTAAAAGCTAGTTTGATTATGCAGCATAAACCAGAACTTTTGGGCCAAAGGAAGGATATTCCAAAACCAGATTTTCATAATGAAGAATCTGTTAAAAATTTTTTGAATGAAATGGAAATTAGAAATAAATTGATTGACCAAATGCCTGATAATGTAATTCCCATGGATTTTCATTTATATGAAATAAAAATTGGTGAGGATTTAATGGAAATAGCGGTAGATTATACCTGGAATATATTTGGAATATCTTACTCTGGAAATAAGTCGGTCATAAAAAGGTTTAAGAAAATAGCCAGAGATTTATATTGTTATTATGGTGTCAGTGAGGAGGATATAAAGAACCGGACAAAAAGATATTCTTCACTGGTAACGGAATTGAGTTCATAATTCATAATTTTAAATGGAGTATTTACGATGAAGAAAATTATATCTTATTTTTTGAGTGGAATCGTATTATGCACAGCTCTTCTTGTAACTCCTGTATCGGCAGCAGAAGTTGCACCGGCAGAAGAAACAATAACTATAAATTCTACTGTATCAGTGAGGGCTACAAATTATTGGACTAAGACAACAACAAAATTAAATTCTGTATATGGGACTGCAAAATCCTCAGATTTTTTAAAATAGAGGTGTATAGTAGGGTTAGTTCAGGAAGTGATTCGTTTTATTTATATGTAGAAGATGGCAATGGAAATGTTAATTATACAACAGTAAGTAAGAGTGGAACAATAACAATTAATGATTTTAATGGTTTTGATCCGTCAGGCAAGTGGAAAATATGGATTGTTACAAAAGGAACAGTTTCAACATCCACTGAAACAATAAAAGTATATTATACATATTAAAAATGTAATGTGGCTACAATTTTGTATTATAGGAGAGAGTGAAATATGAATGTAAATATTAACAATAAAAATTTATTTTCGCAAAGTTTGCTAATAAACAAATTCTTCTTTCAGAAAAATTCTTCACACAAGCAGACTGGGATTACGACCGTAGATTCTGGGTGTCAATATAGAAATAACAATTATTACTATAATAAAGATGGTGTACCTTTTTTATCAAAGGAACAGGCAGACCGTTGTATCAATGGTAAGGATTGGAAAAAGATAGTGTCTGTATCGGATAAGGTGAAGTCGGATTTAGAAAAGGTTGTAAAGCAGGATTTTATCAGTAGCAATGGTGCATATATACCAGAAGAAAGCAAGAGACATGATGTAATCAAACAGTATTTGAATACGATTCCTTCTGAACAGCGAAATTCCGCTTCGTGGACATTGAGCAGAATGGCTGGAGATTATGCTTCAAGAATGGAGACACTGGTAAAGAAAAATAATCCTGGATGGAAGCCGGGAGATGCATTTGATACAAGTATTTTAGATCAGATGGATGATACTCTTGGTGGATTAGATTTTAAAGTATAGATGTAGGTGAGAAAAATCCAACAGGTGGCATAGTTGGAAGGACTCCGAATAATGAAAGGAGATATGTTAATATGGCAGTTACAGGAATAGGAACTTATGCGTCATATACGAATAGTTATGGCAATACACAAAATGCTGGAAACAAAACGGGCAGGACATATAAGAATGCCCATGAATATAAGAACTATTTAACACAAAAATACGATTGTTTACGAAGCAGGGATTATTCCGTAAATATAAACAGTTCTCTTTTGTCAGAGGCTATGGGAGATGAAAAGACAAAACAATGGTTGGAGTATAATCTATCTTTAATACCGGAAAGTATCGAAAAATTGAAAGCTGCTCAAAGTGCTCGTGGCTGTAAGGTACTGAGTGTAACGGATACAATAAATGGATATGATAGCATAACAGAAGAAGTACTGGTAACAGATGAGGTTGATCCGGGAACAGAAAAAGCAAGGAAAGAACTTGAAGAAAGACTCGAGAAAAGGAAAGCAGAAAAGAAAGAGACAGAGGAAAGACTGGAAAAACAGCGTGCCGAAAAACAGGAGCAGGAAGAACGGCAATATAATCTGAAAATTGATGGAAAAGATGTAGCTGACCTGACAGGAAAAATGGTGGAATTGGTAGGTACTTCAATTCCTATAGGAGTGACGGAAAGCGGAGTTTCGACATTTGATGTGCTGGCATAGAAACTGATATGAGTATGCCGGGATGTATTGACATGCAGAATGTATTTTTATTTCTTTCGGTGGGACTGGTTGCGATTAACCTTATCCTTATGGAGTTCATGCAGAATACCATTGAAAAAGAAGAGAGAATAAAAATTGCGGTACTTACGGAACAAAATCAGAAAATCGTATTGCAGATTATCAGGACCGGGAAGAAATCTATGAGCGTCAGCGAAGAAAAATGCACGATTATAAAAATCAGCTTTCCACAATCCAGACGTTGATTAAGAATGGACACACAAATGAGGCACTTTCATTTACGCAGAAGCTGACAGAGAGCATAGCAGTCGAGATGTCGGCAATCAACACGAACCATCCGGTGGTCAATGCTGTTTTAAACCAGAAGTACCGCAGCATGCAGGAGAAACACATAGCGGTTATCCTGAAAGTAGGGGATTTGTCTGGAAGAGGAAGAGATTGTGATTCTGCTTTCCAATTTACTGGATAATGCAATCCGGGAGAGTGAAAAAGTACTGAAAAATACCGGAAAAGCGGACATTCATCTGAAATTAGAGTGCGAAGATCATAAACTGATATTTGCGGTGCGAAATCCGGTGACAGAAAAGGTGGAAATTGAAAATGACACGATAAAGAGCAAAAGAGGGGATCATCACGGCATTGGATTGTTAAATGTAAAAGCAGTTGTGGATAAATATGGCGGTGATATGGTGCTTTCCTGCGATGAAAATGAATTTAAGGCAGTGGTCATCTTGTAAAGAGATGGTCTTTGTATGCGTAATATGGTCGTTTGATGATATGGGACTAGGAGAACAGGTTATTTTATCCGATAAAGGAAATAGAGAAACTGAGCAGATTATTAATATTGGAAAAGTTATAATTTTTTGGAATAGAGATGGGAGGATGTTTTATGTCAAAGATTACAGATAATGCTTTTTTATTTCAGGGACATCAGGAGTAAATGCAATAGGCAGTTTTCAGTTGTCTCAGTTGAACAGCAGTTCTGTTCAGTCCCAGTGTCCACAATGGAGATACAACAAAACGTTCCGAGGTATATAACAATTTGTACCACAAAATGCAGAAAAAGGACAGATTGGCTGCCGGGTACACCCTTGAAAAATATGAGAGAATTTACAGACAGGCATTTTATGATGCCGCAAAAAAGGCTGATCCTAACTGGGAAAACAGACGGTACAATTCAGATAAAAAAATAAAGCAAAGGTAATGAAATGAATAATCAATTTATACAAGGAGTAACATTCGATTGGGATAGAATTGATAACAATAGTTATTTAAAGAGAATTGAGGCTTTTTTGGGTGTTAAAAAACTTGATTTCAACAAACCGGTTACTTTTTTTGTCGGAGAAAATGGCAGTGGTAAATCCACTTTATTGGAGGCACTTGCCGTAGCACATGGTTTTAATCCTGAGGGTGGAACAAAAAAATGCGATTGAAGATAAGGATAAGCAATTAAGCGGTTTTTTGGAAGTGCTTGTTTCCTATCATGGCATATCCAAGCTAACGATAGCAAAAATGGCTGATGTTGAGGAACAGGATATTGACAGGCTTTTAGCCAATCCGCCAGAAAAAGTTGAAATCGAAGTAAAGTATAAAATTGCTGTGACTGTTATGGAACTGCGATTTTGGCTAAAGGATTGTGAGTTACCAATATAATCATGTGGTGCTTGGAAACTGGTGGAATAACAGGAAACATGTAATTAGAATAAAGAAAGATAGAAGGCGAGTAGCGGATTGGTGTCTGCTGCTCACTTTTCGTTTATGGGTATATGTCGCAATACGACTTTTGAAGTGTTGTATTGCAATCTGTTTTCGGGTATTTCTCGTTGGTATCATTACCATAAAAGCGAGGTGAATTCCATGAAAACAGAGAAGAAGGAAATCAATATACAGATTGGAAAAAGGTTGCAAACCGCCAGAGAAAACAGTGGATATACGCAGGAAGTTTTTGCAGAGACGCTGGATGTAGGGGTAGAGCATTATCGCAAAATCGAAAGTGGTGTCTATGGTTTACAGCCGGAGAAAATGCTGATCTTGTATGAGAAGTACAGGATTGAGCCGACTTATCTGGTTACGGGGGATACAAATCATAAGGTTGATATTGAACTGTTCCTTGCAAACTGCAGCAGGGAGGAACGGGATGCATTTATAGATCGCATGCTTGCGTATATGAGAAAGCTGATGACAGGCCGTTAAAGCAGCACAGTCTCCGGGATGTATATTTGATCAATATATTTTGAGAAGGAGACGATGTATGAGGGTAGCAATCTGCGATGATAATCAGCAGGACATTGAAAGGATTAGACGCTATACATTGCGTATGATCGATTATGCGGTGGAGTATGTGTTTTATACCAGACCGGAAGAATTATTGAGGGAATGTGCAGATGCGGAGCAAAAGCCGGATATGTACATTCTTGATATTGAGATGCCTGGAATGGACGGACTTGCGGTGGCAAAACAGATCCGTGAGACAGATTCCAAAGCATTGCTGGTGTTTCTTACCAGCTATACCAAATACATGCCAAGTGTATTTGAAGTTGTCACATTTGATTTTATTCCAAAACCAATCTCAGAAGAAAGGCTCCGTGTGCTGTTTGAGAAGGCAGGAACCTATCTGAATCTGACCAATCAGAGTTTTTCATTTAGTTACCGCAGGGTGCGGTACAGTCTGAAGTTTGACGAAATCCTGTATCTGGAAAAGCGTGGGCGTCAGGCGATTATCCACACAAAGAAAATGAAATATCAGTCCAACATGAATTTGAATGAAATATGGGAGGAAACTGGATGAGCGCATGTTTGCCGCCGTTCATGGCTCTTTTATCGTTAATTTGAAACATGTTCATTCTGTATCCAGCGGCATGGTCATGCTTACAGACGGCACAGAGCTGGGAGTGACAAGAGGGTACCGGAAGGAGCTGACGGAAAAGCACATCGCATTTGTGCAGGGAGGAATGTGACATGGCATTATATGGGGTGAGGCTTGTCATAAATCTTTTTGACCTCTGCATTTACCGCAGGTATTTAGAGGAGTTCATCGGAAACAGAAAAACTTCCATGGAGTTTTCTGTTCTTCTGCTGATAGTGTGCGAGCTGATTGGAAGTGCGGTGAACCAGATGGGGATAAGCTGGCTGAATTTTGTGACGATGGTTGCGATTCTCTGTGTATATGTCTGCCAGTACGAGGCAGGGATTGTAAGCAGGCTGATTGCAGTTCTGCTGTATATGGGGATTATGGGTATTAGTGAACCGGCAGGTTATCTGTTTAGCAAAGTATTTATGGAACAGATAGTAGAGGATGATGTTGTTATCTATTATTTTTCTGCATTCCTAGTGGTGATATTCCGGCTTGCGATTGTGGAAGTCTTTTGCAGGATGAAAGCGGGAAAGAATGTAAAGGTGTCGAGTATGCCAAAGGAAACCAGTTATGCGCTGGCACTTATTCCATTATGCAGCCTGATCAGTTGTTTTTTACTGATAGAAGTTGCAAAAGAATTAATCTCGGCACAGATGGTGGTGCTGTGCATGTGTATCATCTTTGTCATTATCATCACAAACTATATCATCTTTCTGATGATTGAAAAGTACACAACAGTGGAGGAAAAACAGTACGAAGAGGAAATGATCCAGAGGGAAATCTTATACCGGAACGAATACTATCAGGACATGGAACGTTATCAGGAACAGATACAGGACATCCGGCATGATATGAAGAACAGGCTGACGGGACTGCTCGCAGCGGCAGAACAGGGAAGTGCGGAACTGATCAAGGACAGACTGCAGGAAGTATTGGGAGATATCCGGCTGGCAGAAGAAATCATCTATTCTGCAAATCCGGTGGTGAATGCCATACTAAAAGTAAAAAGCATAAAGGCAAAAGAGAAAGAGATACCGATGCAGGTTACAACGCTGCTCCCCCAGAGAGTATCCGTGGATATCGGGGACATGGGTGTTCTGTATGGGAATCTTCTGGATAATGCGATAGAGGCGGCGATGGCAGTGGAACAGGAAAAACGGTATGTTCATGTGGAATCAAAGTTTCAGGAGGGCAGATTGCTTTTATCCATTAAGAACAGCAAGCCATCCGGGACAAGTTCCTATCAACAGACAAGCAAAAAAGATAAAATAAAACACGGCAGGGGAATCCGTTCGGTGCGGAAAGTGGCAGAAAAATATGGCGGGGAGCTTCTGTTAAAAGATCAGGGGGAACATTTTGAGGCAGTCCTTCTGCTCAACGGAGTTGCAAAACTGGAGTGAGACTGCAACTTATTACAGCAAATCTGCAACTTGTTACAGATAGATTGATTTCTACAGAAACTGTTAGAGTGAAAACATCAAAAAAAGGAGGGTTTTACTAAAAATGAAGAAAAGAAACTGGATGTACCGACTGAGCAGCAAATCCATGAGTGTGATGGCAGCACTGGCACTTATGGTGACAACCATGGCAACCAACCGTTCCTGCATGTGGTATTTCGGACAGGACAAGATGCCAGAAGATTCCAAAAAACTCAGAAGGTTTTAAATCATGACGAAATGGCTCAGCCATCGTATGGTTGAGCGGGGAATCATAAAAGAGGAGGAGCAGGAATTATACCAGTTTGGAATACGCAATGGTATGATCCTGCTTCTAAACGTTGTGACAGCACTGGTCATCGGCCTGCTTACAGAGCAACTGGCGGTTGTGGCAGTGTTTACCCTGTCTTTTATGGTTCTTCGCAGCTATACCGGTGGATATCACTCAGACAGCAGGATTTTCTGTTACCTTGGTTCCAATCTGGTGCTGCTGGTTCCGGTTTATACACAGGCTGTGTTTTACAAGACATCGCTGGCAAGGCTGCTGGCAGTATTGCTGGTGTCCGCAGGGATCATTTTTTTACTCAGCCCCATGCACAGCAAGAACCGGAAGCTGGATAAAGAGGAACAAAAGCATTTTGGCAGAAAAGCAAGGCTGATCGCAGCTTGGAACTGGCTGTGCTTGGCATTTTGTGGTATGCAGGCCAGATACCGTATGCTTACGCTGTTTATACGGGAATCTGCATCACGGCACTGTTCATGATCGTAGGAAAAGCACAGCTATGGATACAGTCGCATACCGAAAATGGATAGTCCTTTCCGAACAAACGGAAGGGACTTTTTTTCTGGAAAACAGGAGGGATGACAATCCAAGACGGTAACTTATTACAGGTACCGTAAGACTTATTACACTTATATTGAAGCACACTTTCTTTCCAAGTATAGTACCGCAAAAAGGCTTAGGAGAAGAAAGGCGTGGCATGTTTTGGGGAATTCATGCCGCACCGGATTGCAGGGGGCGGCAGAAAGGGAAAAGTTCATAAGGATAACATCCGGGTGCAGTTTTGCATGCTTTATTTTGCATGGGAACAGCACCTTTTTTTATTGTCTTTTTCCAGTGAAGTAAAACCCAGAGGTCCGCCAGATGTCCTTCATTTCAAAAAAATTACGAAATGGAGGACATATGAATGTCAGAATGGATCAGAATCAGAGTAAAGGATTTTTATAAAGATGCAGTTGGTGAGCTGGAATACACCTATGTGACCAGAGAAGTCTACGAGGCACTTGCCGATACGTTCCGCAAAGAAGCCCACGCACAGGAAATGCGGGATATCAGACATACGACCAAGGACGGATATACAGAAGGAGAAACGGAAGATCTGGTGGAGCTGACTGGGGAATCGGTAGAGGATACGGTCATCCGGCAGATGGAAATAGAAACCCTGCAGAAAGCAATGCAGTCACTCACCCCAGTGCAGAGAGAGCGGCTGCACTTTTATTTTTTTGAGGGCATGACATACCGGCAGATTGCAGCGAAAGAAGGGGTCGGAGAGAAGAACATCCGGGAGAGCATAAACGGTGCGGTAAAGAAAATAAAAAAATATTTTGATTAATACCCCCTCAAAACGTGTTTTTCTGTGAGTACCTTATGAGAGGAACTTTTTCTGGACAGATGGTCTCTTCCGGGAATCCTCTCATGTCTCGTGTGTGGATACGACACAGGCAGACAAAACGCACATTGAAAAATGCCGGAGAGGAATACAGGACTCCGAGCGCAGGATGGAATCACGCCATATCCTGCCAGCCATATCCAGCAGTTCAGATACGTTAGCCGTTTCATGAGCCGTAACCGGGGCGCAGTGACACTCCTGCAGCAATCGGGCAGATGTTCTTTCTGCCAGCCATGCTGTGAAAAAGATCGCATCTAAGGAGCCGAGCGGGAAAGCCGGGGTACAGCCTGTCTGTGGTGGACAGGCGCGAAGAGGGGAATGGCCTATAATGATACACCTTGAGATTAGCCAGCACGCAGTGGTGGAGGTGAGATACCTGTGATGTCTGCCTGTCCGAGTGGCAGGGACCAAAGATAGTCTGGACTGACTGCCCATGAAATGCCGGCTTTGGGATTTTTTCTTCTCTGTTTTGGCGGCGTTTCGGTTCCGGGGAGTAGTGACGAATAGGGACAGACACTTTTTATTTATGAAGTGAAGGATTATGGCAGTAAGACTTAATTACAGAAACCATGCGGCGGAGGGGAACTTCCGCCGTATTCTTGTGGAGTTAAGAAAAGCTGAAAAATGGGGAATGGAGGAAAACAGGAGATGAAGAAAGAAGATACCGAAATGATGTTAAGGATTTTTGAAACGGAGAGGGCAGGATATGCCTATCTTTATCCGAGTGATGGAGGGGAGAGGAAAGAGGACTATATCTCGACCACGGCAGAAAATATCGCAAATTATATCGGCAGCCACATGTTTGAGGCTGAAAAGATCGTCATCACAGATATGTGTGACAGGCTGATATTAGATACCTGCGGCTATTTTATCAATAGCTGTCCGAATCAGGAATTCTGCAAGGAAATCAATCCGTTCTTAATCCCAATCCAGATGGGAGAAAAGGACGCAGGAGAGGTGCTTTCAGTCAGCAGGGATGTATCGGAACAGTATTTCCGGGAAGAAGATGAGGCTGCAACCATGGCTGAAATCGGGATGATGTAAAGGTGTTTCTTCTGGGCAAAAGTGTTTGGCTTGGGAGAATGAATTTAACGTTCTTAAATTGCGGGAGGAAAAAGGGAAAAGATGATGGAAGGCGGAGCGAATGAGGTGCGGTATAAGATTGCCGAATTTCTCTTAAAAAGGATGCATGAAGATAAGCTGTTAACCGAGGAAGAATGGGAAAAAATCCGGGTTTTGAATGTCAAGACTTTCTCCCCGGAATTAGCAAAAGTATATCTGTAATAACACTGGATATATAAAGGACTATGTGGTAGTGTATGTTGCTGACAGGGAGTGCAACCCTTGAAAATACTGGGAAAGGAGAAAAAAGCATGGCAAAAAAAGTGACTGTCATAAAGGCAGCAAAAGCGCAGAAACATACACAGGAAGAACGCAGGCTGAAAGTGTGCGGATATGCCAGAGTCAGTACCGGCAGTCAGGCACAGGCAACTTCCTATACTGCACAGGTCGAGTACTATACGGAAAAGATCGAGAGCAACCCCCTGTGGGAGTTTGCAGGGGTGTATGCGGATGAAGGAATCAGCGGAACAAACGTAAAGCACAGGGATGAGTTCCAGATGATGATCGCAGACTGTGAGGATGGGAACATCGACCTGATCCTTACGAAATCCATCACAAGATTTGCAAGAAATACGGTGGAGTGCATCCAGACCATCCGAAAGCTGAAGGAGATTGGCGTTGGAATCTACTTTGAAAAAGAGAACATCAACACGCTGTCAGAAAAAAGCGAGCTGTTCATTACCATCCTGGCATCGGTGGCGCAGGGGGAATCAGAAAACATCTCAAGCAACAACCGCTGGGCGATACAGAAACGCTTTCAGGATGGAACCTATATCATATCCACACCAGCGTATGGCTATGGAAAAGATGAGGATGGAAATTTAGTCATCATAGAATCCGAGGCAGAAACCGTAAGGTGGATTTATGAATCCTACCTAAACGGCATGGGAGTGTATGTGATAGCAAAGGCACTGAACCAGAAAGGCATTCCGACAATCCGGGGTGCAGAAAAGTGGCAGGACGGGGTGATACAGGACATTCTGAAAAATCCGATTTATGAGGGAGATATGCTACAGCAGAGAACCTATACAGAAACAAGGTTCCCATTTGTCCGCAGGGTAAACAACGGACAGAGAAACCAGTATCTCATCAAAGACAGCCATCCGCCAATCGTCACACATGAGGAGGCAGAAGCGGTGCGGAACCTGATGGCATACCGGGTGGATGTACTGCACATGAACAAGAGTGACTACACCAAAAGATACCTGTTTTCCGGCAGAATCATCTGTGGGGAATGCGGAAGAACCTTCCGGCGGCAGAAAATCTACATCGGGAAACCCTATGAGAAAATCATCTGGACGTGCAGCGGACATGTGGAGGATAAAGAGAGTTGTTGCATGAAAGCCATCCGGGAGGATGTACTGCACCGGGCTTTTACAGACATGTGGAACAAGCTGTACACCAATCAGGGAACGATATTAGAGCCGCTGTTAAAAGAGCTGACAGAACTTGTGGCAGCAAGGCAGGACAGTGAGGAAATCAGACAACTGGATAAGGAAATCAAAGATATAAGCGAGCAGAGCCAAATCCTAAACCAAGTCATGAGGAAAGGATATATGGACTCTGCTCTTTTTATGGAGAGCAGTAGCAAGCTTGGCTGGCAGCTGACGGAATGCAGAAGAAAAAAGACACTTTTGACCAGAAAGCTGCGGAGGACAAAAGAAATTGTACGGACCGAACAGCTTATCCAACTGATTGCAGAACAGGACGGATTAAGGGAGGAGTTTGACGAGCAACTGTTTAAAATGACAGCGGAGAAGATCGTGGTCTCCAAAGAACACGACATCACCTTCTGCCTGTACAACGGACTGAAACTGACGGAGAGGGGAGGTGGACAGGATGCAGTGGCACATGCCAATCGGCTATAAAGTTGTGGATGGAAAAATCACCATCTGCGAAGAGCAAAGAAAGATTGTGGAACAGATATTTACAGACTATGACAGCGGAGTGGCGGCAGGCAGGATCGCCCAGAACCTGAAAGGGAGAAACATATGCAATGCAAAAGGGAAAGTGTCCTGGACCCATGCATCCATTGGCAGGATACTGGAAAACCCAAGCTACCTTGGCACAGAATACTATCCGCAGCTCATAGGAGAGGAACTGTTTGAGAGAGTCCAGCGCAGACGGGAAAAGGTGAGGGCAGAGCTTGGAAGGGCAGACCACAGGCCCGGCAGGGATGAAAGAATCCTTCTTCGGAGGTGTCATCTGGTGTGCAGAATGCGGGGCAGTATGCAGCCATATCCAGCCGAACCACAAAAAAGAGCGTGGCGGCACTGCCAAGTGGAAGTGCAGGAGTTATGTGACTGGCAGAGCAAAAAACTGCAGGAACAGTTTTATTACAGACGGGCAGGCAAAGCAGGTGTGTGTGGAAGCCATCAATGCAGTGATACGAAACAAAGGCCTGCTCCGGGTACACAAGGCAGGAGGAAAAGGTCAGCCCTCAGTACCGGGTTCTGGAGCGGAACCTGCAGCACATGAAAGAAGAGCAGGAAAGCACAGAGACAGACCTGATGAAACTGCTCTATGAAAGGGCAGAGGAACGATACCGGACGCTGGAGGTCAGGGATGGGGAGTTCCGGACAGAGGAGATCAAAAACATCCTTGCAGGAAAAAAGGAACTGGAAACATTTGATGAAAATTTATATAGAAAAATAATCGCACGCATCTGGGTGCATGGTGGAAACATGGCAGAAGTGGAGCTTATCAATGGGAGCCGTGTCACAGCCGGATACAAGGATTAGGAGGGAGAGCAGATGGCAGAAACAGCAAAAAAGATCAGCATGATACCTGCCAAGGTGCAGTATGACCGGAATGTGAAACTGTCAGAGAAGAAAATGAAGGTCGCTGCCTACTGCCGTGTCAGTACGGAACTGGAAGAGCAGGACAGCAGCTATGAGGCACAGGTGGAGTATTATACCAGCAAGATATCGGAAAACGAAAACTGGAAAAATGCCGGCATCTATGCGGATGACGGAAAGAGCGGAACAAACACCAAAAAGAGGGCAGACTTTAATGCCATGATACAGGATGCCCTTGCAGGAAAGATCGACATGATCCTTACAAAGTCGGTCAGCAGGTTTGCGAGGAACACGGTAGACTCGCTGGTGACCATCCGAAAACTGAAGGAAAAGAATGTGGCGGTGGTGTTCGAGAAAGAGGGGATCAATACACTGGAGGGAACCGGCGAAATCCTTATCACCATCTTAAGCAGCCTGGCACAGGAGGAGAGCCGCAACATCAGCGAGAACATCCGCTGGGGAGTCGTGAGGAAATTTGAAAAAGGCAAGGTCATCGTAAACTGCACAAAGTTCATGGGATACACCAAAAACGAGGATGGTGACCTGGTCATCGTACCCGAAGAGGCAGAGATCGTAAAGCTGATTTTCCGGCTTTATCTGGAAGGCTACAGTACCGGAAAGAACGCAAAGCATCTGGAAGAGCAGGGAATCAAGACCGCCACAGGGCAGGACAAATGGCATTCCACGGTAATAGACAAAATGCTCCGCAATGAAAAATACATGGGAGATGCATTACTGCAGAAAACCTATACGGTGGATTTCATGACAAAAAAGAAAGTCAAGAATACTGGAATCGTACCGCAGTATTATGTGGAAGATGACCATGAGGCGATTATCCCGAAGGAGCTGTTCTACAGGGTACAGGAAGAGATGATGCGGAGGGCATCCTTATGCAAGGCGGCTGTCACCCGGAAGAAGAACCAGAGGAGCAGGTATTCCTCCACCTATGCACTGACCGGCATGCTGATCTGCGGAAAATGCGGGCAGGAGTACCGGAGAGTCACCTGGGCGAGAAACGGGAAAAAGAAAGTTGTCTGGAGATGCAGCAACCGATTGACTAACGGAGTGAAGAAATGCGGGGAATCCGAGACACTCGAAGAGAACACATTAAACAGGGCGGTGATGGAAGCCATCCACAGGATCACGAGTGATGATATGGAATTTATGGAAAACTTCCGGCAGAACATCATCCATGTCATCGGGAACTACAGCACCGCAAAAGAGTCTGAGGAATACGAAGAAAAGATAAAAGAAAAGCAGGAAGAGATGGTGGCACTGATCGCGGAGAATGCAAAGACCGGCTCCTACACACCGGAGTTTGATGAACGCTATCGCACCATAGCAGAGGAAATCAATGCCTTAAAAGAGGCACAGAAAACAGCCAGAAACGAGAAATGGATGGCTGACAGCTATGAACAGAGAATCCAAGATATCGACCATTACTTAAGCACAAGCACCTGCCAGATACCGGAGTTCGACAATGACCTTGTCAGACGGCTGATCTCCACCATCAAAGTGGAATCCAGCGAGAAGCTGCTGATACAGTTCCAGTCAGGCATTGTCATGGAACAGGAGATTCGATATGAGTAAGGCTGCGGCAGGAATGGCAGCAAGTAAATAGGAAACGTTATTCCTGCCAGTTTATGGTAAGAATAAAATGCCCGATGATCCGGGCGTTTTATTGTTGGCACAAAATAGGAAAGGACAGCAGAAAGCATATAACGGAAAATGAGTAAAAGAAAGTGGATATAGAAAAGCACATGAAGTAAGTGTGCGACAGGAGGAGAAAAGCGTATGAATTATGAGCAACTGATAGAAGAACTGAGGGAGGAAATGTTACAGCTTGTAAACACGAAATGTGATGCACTGCTCCAGATGTACCGGAGTGGGGAGATGCATACAGATATGAAAGATACGATCCGGGAAAGCAGTCTTATTACAGTGTCCCCGGCAGAACTGAAAGGGAAAAGACCGCTGGCAGTCCAGTTCGCGCCGGGAGAATGGATAGAGACACCTACATGGAGAAAGGTGGCACAAAGGATTTTGCAGGCCTGTAATGAACAGCCGGATATCCATGAGCGTTTTATGGAAATGTGTGGAAAAGTAGCCGGACGCTGGAGGACGATCCTTGGCAGTTCACCGGAAGAAATGGATGTACCGCTAAAGGTGGATGAGGAACTTTATTTTGAGGGAAAATTTGACACCGAAGCGATGTTAAACATGTTAGAGAAAAAAGTGCTGGAACCGGCAGGGGTTGATTACAGCAGCATTAAAATCCGGTATATGGGAAAAGGGCAGGAAGCAGCAAAAAGTGTAGAGCATGTGCCAGAGCAGGATGTTTTGGAACATGAGGAGCAGGAACAACATGCAACGGTGCAGACAATGTAAAAAATGGATGGAATCAAGACTCCGAGTCTATGACAGGTTTGGAGTTTTTCTTATGTTCATTTTCCAAATGTAAAAATTGATTGTATAAAAGAAATGGGTAAGTTATAATATAGGTGTGGTCAGATGCCTTTTTGGGGATGACTATATCTGTTACAAAAAGGAGGAAGGCCAGTGAATACAGAATTGAAAAATGCAGTGAAAGCAACAGATTCAAAAGCACAGTATGATACGAGTGCAAAGCGTCTGTTAGGACAGAAAAGCATACTGGCACATATACTGGTAAAAACAGTTGATGAGTTTAAGGGCATGAATCCCAAGGATGTGGTCGACTGCATTGAGGGAACACCACATATCAGTACGGTACCGGTAGAGCCTGGACTCACAAATGCAGCCAGCGAAAAAAATGGTGAGAGACTGGTCGGTTTCAACACAGAAAATGAAGAGATCAATGAAGGTCTGGTAAGATTTGATATCGTTTTCTATGTGCGTATGAGAGACGGATTGTCACAGATCATCATAAATGTGGAAGCACAGAAAGACGAGCCGAAGGGATACGAAATCTTAAACCGGGCAATCTTTTATGTGAGCAGACTGATCTCATCACAAAAAGAACGTGATTTTGAGAACTCCAGCTACGATGACATTAAGCGTGTATATTCGATCTGGGTATGTATGAACATGGAAGAGAGCAGCATGAGCCATGTGCATCTCACAAAAGAAGATTTGATCGGTTCCTATCAATGGAAGGGAAATCTTGATCTGCTGAATATCATAATGCTTGGACTGGCAAAGAATCTGCCGGAACATGATGAGACGTATGAACTGCACCGTCTGCTGGGAGCATTGTTATCCAAGGAACTTACAATAGATGAAAAACTAAACATAATTGGAAATGAATACGATATTCCTATTGAGGAGAACTTCAGGAAGGATGTGAGCGTTATGTGTAACTTGAGTCAGGGAATAAAAGAAGATGGTATTGCGATTGGAGAGGCAATAAAAGAAGAAAAAATTATTCTTAATATGCATAACAATGGTTTTACTGTAGAGCAGATTGCTATGGCTACAGATAAAAACGTAGAAGAAGTGAAAGCGATTATTGCAGGAAAAGAACCTGCGCTTGCATAAAGTTATGTAAGAAAAAGAGAGCCTTTGAGTTTAAATAACTTGGAGGCTCCTGTTATATGAAGATTTGGGAAATAATAGATACAGTTAAATTATCTGATGAAAAAATGGGTATATGTGGAAATACAGATGGAGAGTGAATGTGTAAATGAATGAAAAACAATTCTTAAAGACAATGATAGAAACTATAAAATATGATGAAGATATTCAGAACAAAGATGATTTGTTGGGGATTTTAAGATATTCTATAGTTACATTTAGAAAAACCGGTGCATATACCCATGTATCGAATCAGAGGCAGGAATATATGGATTTAAGAGTGCCAATTCCAATGCTGAAAAAAAGCAAATGAATATAAAGATGTTTTTTTTTGACTTAGCCAATGATATTTATATTCCAGATGATGACTATGATTTGTATGGAGTTGAGATTAAACCTAAATTGGTAGAGTTGGAAGATGATGGACAAAATGAACATGATGTAGCATTTGATGGAATCAAAGATGTAATTATTCAAGGCATTCGGAATGCAAAGTATACAATCTGGGTAGCGGTTGCGTGGTTTTCTGACCGAGATATCTTTCAGGAATTACTTGCAAAGAAAAAAGCAGGGCATAAGTATTAGAATTATTACATCAAATGAAAAATCTAATATGACGTTGATGAGTGAATTGGAAAGTAATTTTGAGGTGGTAAAAGTGCCACTTAAAGGAGCATATTTGTCCAATCGGCTGCATGATAAATTTTGCATTATAGATTTTGAATTTGTAATGCATGGTTCATATAATTGGAGCAAAGCAGCACAGTATAATGATGAAACATTGGCAACTGCTTTGGATAGAGATTTTGTAAAGAAATTTGCGGATGAATTTATGAGACTGTACAATAATCATAATGAGTAGTTTGCTAAAAGCTTTAATTGTATAAATGGCTGGGATCAAGCCTCCAAGTTTGCAACAGATTTGGAGGTTTTCTTCTGTCCATTTGCGAGGAAGGGAAATTCCAAAACATAATCATCTGTGATACAATATATAAAAAAAATTGAAGTGAAAGTTAAACGATGTAGATGATATACTAGGGTGAGGAGGATTAAGCTATGGCAGAGAGAATTAGAAAACTTACTAATTCAGAAGTTGAGGTTTTGGCGCGTATAATTGCAGATACCATGACGGGAAGTCAGATGAATGAAATTTTTCAGGAATGTGGAGTTCAGGATGCCAGTAATGAAAGTACAAAATGGAAGAGAATTTATTATACATTTTTAGCAAGACAAGAACAGGATGGAGCATCGAATTCATTTCTTAATTTTATAAAAAGAGTCTGAAACCGGTAAGGTTTATCAGTGCCAGAATGGTAATTATGATGAGATTTTATTAGAAATTAACAAACCGTTAATGTTAATTGGACTTCAGATGACAAACGAAGGAAAATTGTTAAAGGTTCAGGCAGCAACTACAATTTCAGAAGTTGAAAGAAGAACCAGAAATCTGGTGAGTGAATTACAAAAAAGACATATTCATCAGGATGTAATAAAGTGTTGCAAAGAGGAATATTTACAAGAAAATTATTTTCATGCAGTTTTTGAGGCGGCTAAGAGTTTGTCTGAGAAGGTAAGAGAAAAAACAGGAATGCAGGAGGATGGTTCAAATTTATTTAATAATGCTTTTGCAGTTAATAATCCCAGATTAGCAATAAATTCATTACAGACACCTTCGGAAAAAATGCTCAAAACGGTCTAAAAGAAATGTTAAATGGGGTTACGCATATGGTTAGAAATGTAACGGCACATGAACTGAAGATAAAATGGATTGTAAATGAGCAGGACGCAATTGATATATTAACAACAATTTCTTTTTTACATAAACAGTTAGATGAGAGTTTTGTTGTTCCGCAACATATAGCATAGATTTCTTTGAAAAAGAGTAAATGGTCGGAATCAAGCCTCCAAGTCCACAACAGATTTGGAGGTTTTCTTCTGCCCATTTGAGAGGAAAGTGATTTCCAAAACAAAATGATCTGTGATACAATATATGAAAGAAATTTTGGAAGTATTGGATCATAGAGAAAGAGCAGAGTCAATCGTAAGCTGATTTGGCTTACATCTAAAATACAATGCAATCTTTTTCTATGCAGGAACATAAGAGAGTGCATCATGTCAATTTTTGTAGCCTCATCAGAGAGGATTGCAACATTTTTCACTCCCAGAGTACAGTGATATTGAAGCAGATTCTCCATATAGAGAAAATATGTGTGACTTTAAGAAAAGGGTATTAATGCCAGCAATAAAAGAAATTAATGAAAAAACAGATATAAAAGTGCGTGGATTATATAATGTCTATCAAGAAGCATATGAAAAATTAGCTGAGAATAAGGGCGAAGAAAATATAACAGATGCCGATAAATTAAGATTAAATGTAAATGCCATGATACTAAGAATGGACGATAGAAGGACAAGTAGTGTAAAGGGACTTGAATTTATAATTGAGTCAAAGCCAATAGACGAAAGATATTCATATATAAAAAATAAAGTGATTAGAAAGCAACTTATAGAAAATGCAAAAAAGCAGGTAGAATATAACAAGAAAAGAAAATATGTAGAATCCGTTATGAAAAAGTATGTAGATAATGAAGAAGATATGTACCAATATTCTAAAGCAATGACAAAACTTTATGATGGAATGAATAAAAAGTATTAAATAATACACCAAACAAAAGATTTAGCATGCCAGTGCTTTTTCTGGCTCGGTAAATTTTTTTGTGCGGTAGACTGGGAATTGTA
>VOFC01001339.1_pt1 | contig 24001 bp, 33 predicted proteins | sample 5384161 | NCBI WGS metagenome assembly VOFC01 (sample SAMN12384722, study PRJNA508395) | human gut metagenome | isolation source: healthy gut B | host: Homo sapiens | reverse complement strand
GGTGCGATCGTGGATATCCTGTTCGGACGTGTCAATCCAAGCGCAAAGCTGGCTGAGACATTCCCGCTGAAGCTTTCCGACAATCCGTCCTACCTGTACTACATCGGGGAAGGCGATGTTGTGGAATACAGGGAAGGAATCTTTGTAGGCTATCGTTATTATGACAAGAAGAATATGGATGTGCTGTTCCCGTTCGGACACGGACTGAGCTACACGACCTTTGCTTATTCCAATATGAAGCTGGATAAAGAAAAAATGTACGATACCGACACACTGACGGTTTCCGTTGACGTGACAAATACCGGAAAGATGGCAGGCAAAGAAGTGGTACAGCTTTATGTGGCCGACAAAGAAAGCACAGTGATCCGTCCTGTCAAAGAACTGAAGGAGTTTGCCAAGATCGAGCTTGCACCGGGCGAGACAAAGACAGTTACCTTCAGCTTATCCAAGAGAGCTTTTTGCTTACTTTATATACAGACCTGCATGACTGGCATGTGGAATCAGGAGAATTTGATATCCTGATCGGACAGTCCTCCAGAAATATCGTCTGCCAAAAGACCGTATATGTAGAGTCTACGGTAGAAGTATTTAAGAAATATCACTTGAATACAACGATCGGCGATATCATGAAGGATCCGCTTGCAAAGCCGTTCCTGAAAGATATTCTGGATGCATGTATCATGAATGATGTGAATACGACAGAAGGAGAAGGTCTTGGCGCGGCGGCAGAAGAGATGCAGGAAGCCATGATGGGCTATCTGCCGGTCAGAGCTGTCATCAGCTTCATGGATGGCACAATGACCCATGAAAAGCTGCAGAGCTACATCGATCAGATGAACGCTTGCCATGCATCGAAGATGCATGACTAAATAACCTGCGTAGCAGGTTATAGCCTGTAACATATATATCCAGCAAATGTGCGACCGGGTAACCTGCGCAGCAGATTATAGCCTGTAACATATATATCCAGTAAATGTGCGACCGGGTAACCTGCGCAGCAGGTTATAAAAGTTGTCTATATTTCCAATCCCGATAATAACCGGAAGAACGATTGAAATAATCGATGGCTGTTATCGGGATTTTTTATTGACTTTTTTACCGGATACGCCTATAATCGTACCTAGCTGGTACATTACATTGACGCGTTAAAGTGTAAGTGTACAATAAGGAGGAGATATATTATGAAGAAGAAAATGCTTTCTGTTCTGCTTGCAGCAGCCATGACAATGTCACTGATCGGTTGTGGTTCTACAGCAGATACAGCAACAGACACTACAGAAACAACAGATACTGCAGATGAAGCTACAGACGCATCTGATGCAAGTACAGACGCTACAGATGCAAGCGCAGATTCAGACAAGACTTATACAGTTGGTATCTGCCAGCTTGTACAGCATGAAGCGCTGGATGCAGCTACAGAAGGTTTCAAGACAGCATTAACAGATAAGCTTGGCGATAAGGTTACATTCGACGAGCAGAACGCAGCAGGTGATGCACCTACCTGTTCTACCATCTGTACAACATTCGTTACAAACGACTATGATCTGATCCTTGGTAATGCAACAGCAGCTCTGCAGGCAGCAGTTGCAGCTACAGATACAATCCCGGTACTTGGTACATCCATCACAGACTACGGTACAGCACTTGGTGTAGATGACTGGACAGGTACAACAGGAAAGAACATTTCCGGTACAACAGACCTTGCTCCGCTTGACGGACAGGCAGACTGCATCGCTGAATTATTCCCGGATGCAAAAAATGTAGGTATTTTATACTGCTCATCTGAGCCAAACAGTATTTATCAGTCAACAACGATCAAAGGATATCTGGAAGAGAAAGGTTACACAGTAACAGAGTATACATTCTCTGATTCCAACGACGTTGCAGCAGTTACACAGAGTGCATGCGATAATTCAGATCTGATCTACATCCCGACAGATAACACAGCAGCATCCTGTACAGAAGCGATCAACAACGTAGCAGATCCTGCAGGTGTTCCGATCTTCGCAGGTGAGGAAGGTATCGCTAAGGGTTGTGGTGTTGCAACACTTTCCATCAGCTACTATGACCTTGGTTACAAGACTGGTGAAATGGCATATGACATTCTTGTAAACGGTGCTGATATTTCCACAATGGAAGTACAGTCCGCTCCGAACTTTACAAAAGAATATATCAAAGACCGTGCAGACAAACTCGGCATTACTGTTCCGGACGGATATACAGAAATTACTGCAGAATAATATCTGATTGGTAAGATATGCAGAGAAAGGGTCATAGTGACCTTTTCTCTGCTTTTGTAGCGAGGAAAGAAACCAAGCGACGGCGAAGCTGGCATTTGGTTTCGCCGAGCGTACAACGAGAAAATCATAAGTGCGAAGCACGGCTGACAGCGAAGCTGGCAGGATTTTCGAGTCTGAAAGAGGAAAGAAACCAAGCATTGTCGTATATTTGCGAAGCAAATGTACGGCCAAGTAACCTGCGTAGTAGGTTACAGAAGGTTTCGCCCGAACGTAATATGTCATGCATCAAAGATGCATGATGCAGACTCGGTCCATCGCCGCAGGCGATTATGCATGGACCGAGGTTCAAGCAGAGAAAATCAAAGAGTGCGGAGCACGCCTGACAGCGAAGCTGGCAGGATTTTCGAGTCTGATGAGGAAAGAAACAACCAGGGAGGTAACTATGATTCAATATTTTACATCACTTAACCCGGCGGCATTTGGCAATGCACTTCCGGGCAATGTGGCGCAGGGGCTGATATGGGGTATTATGGCACTCGGCGTGTACATCACATTCCGTCTGCTGGATTTTGCGGATCTGACCGTAGACGGTTCTTTTGCAACAGGCGGTGCGGTGACCGTTATGATGACGATCACAGGACATAACATCTGGATCTCACTTTTATGTGCATCACTGGCAGGACTTTTGGCAGGACTTTGTACAGGACTTTTACATACAAAGCTCGGTATTCCGCCGATCCTTGCAGGTATTCTGACACAGATCGCACTGTACTCCGTGAATCTGAATATCATGGATCGTCATGCCAATCAGGCACTCAGCATTGATAAATACACATTGATCCTGTCTTCCCGTAACCTGACGAAAGCGATTATCGTCGGTCTGCTCTTTTCTATCGTACTGATCGCGCTTTTATACTGGTATTTCGGTACGGAACAGGGGTCTGCCATTCGTGCGACAGGCTGTAATCCGGCAATGAGTAAAGCACAGGGTATCAATATCGACAATATGAAGCTGATCGGTCTTGCACTTTCCAATGCGATCGTTGCAATGTCGGGCGGACTGCTTTCCCAGTATTCCGGTTTTGCCGATGTCAACATGGGACGTGGTGGTATCGTTATCGGTCTTGCGGCAGTTATCATCGGTGAAGTATTAGGTGATGCGATCCTCGGTAAGCGTATGGACTTCAAGGGACGTCTTACCTTTGTGGTGATCGGCGGTATTATTTACTATATCGTTATCGGTATTGTTCTCTGGCTGAAGATGCCAAGTGAGGATCTGAAGCTGTTTACCGCGATCATCGTAGCAATCTTCCTCGCTGTTCCTTATCTGAAAGGGCAGAGTAAGAGCTCCTTTAAGAAAGCAGGAAAAAGTTCGGCTGCTATGGCAGCAGGCAGTAAAGGAGGGGAAATAAATGTTAGAAATCCGTAATGTACATAAAACCTTCAACCTTGGCACCATCAATGAAAAGCATGCGTTAAACGGCGTAGATCTCAAGCTGGACGAGGGGCGATTTCGTTACAGTGATCGGCGGAAACGGTGCGGGTAAGTCTACCATGCTGAATGCAGTAGCAGGCACATGGCCGGTAGATGAAGGCTCTATCCTGATCGACGGCGTAGATGTGACGGGGCTTCCTGAATTTAAGCGCGCTACCTTCTTAGGACGTGTATTCCAGGATCCGATGACAGGAACGACCGCAACCATGCAGATCGATGAAAATCTGGCACTGGCTGCAAGACGTGGACAGAAAAGAGGACTCCGCTGGGGTATCACAAAGGCAGAAAAAGAACAGTTTCATGAGCTGTTAAAGGAACTGGATCTGGGACTGGAGGATCGTATGACTTCTAAGGTCGGGCTGCTTTCCGGCGGACAGAGACAGGCAGTTACCCTTCTGATGGCAAGTCTGCAAGAAGCCGAAGGTACTGCTTCTGGATGAGCATACAGCAGCGCTGGATCCGAAGACTGCTGCAAAGGTACTTGCCCTGACAGATAAGATCATTACAGAAAACCATCTGACAGCCATGATGGTTACCCACAATATGCGTGATGCGATCGCACACGGCAATCGCCTGATCATGATGAATAACGGTAAGGTGATCTTAAATATCGCAGGCGAAGAAAAGAAAAAAGCTGACAGTAGAAGATCTGCTGCAGAAGTTTGAGGAAGTATCCGGTGAAGAATTTGCATCTGACAAAGCGCTTCTCGGGTAGAAAAATAAAGCATCAAACGAAAACAGGAGCGTATGAAGGAAAAACCTTCATACGCTCTTATCTTTGGGGTGTCATTATAAGACATTTTCTCTCGATCGGTGTACTCCTGAAATGCTTCTGCTGATACTTTTTGGGCGTCATGCCTGTTTTTTTTCTGAAAACATTTGTAAAATAACTCTGATTTGGAAAGCAGAGTATCGTGGCAATTTCTACCGGGGAATATTCCGAATATATCAGCATATTACAGGCAGTTTCCACCTTCTTATCCGATATATAGGCACTGATCGTCTGCCCGGTTTCTGCTTTGAAAAGACGTGACAGATAGGAAGGATTTAAGCCGACATGATCAGCCAGTGTATCCAGTGTGATACGTGTATGCAGACTTTCGCAGATGTAATCAATGCATTTTGCCACGGGCTGGGAACAGATCTTCTTTTTTCGCAGATTTTTCATTCTGATCGTATAATCCACACACATTAAAAAATGCAGGTCTGAGATATCCTGTCTGCTTTTGCACGTATCTACCTTTTGAATATAAAAATCGCTGATACTGTATGCTTTGGAAAGGGACATACCGCCTTCCATGCAGTAACGGGCTGCCAGTGCGGCTGTAATGGCAAAATGATATCTGAAGTGCTGCAGTTCATTTTCGGAAAGCTTTCCCAGTCCTTTTTATCGGTCAGCGGTTCATTACACAGCTGTTTGATCTTTTCAACATTCCCTTCCCTGATACAGGAATAAAATTCGAGCTCAGGGTTGTATGGAGCATGGATCAGATTCTCTTCCCGTTGGACAAATTCCCGATAAAGCTGTTCTTTTTGTAAATTTTCTTTGGATTTCATAATGCCTCCCACGGTGCAGTTTCTTCTGCCGGAAAACTAGTTGTGTATCTTTTACAGGCTGTATCATCCGGTAACATATCCCTAGTATAGCATATGTCATAAAAACATAAAAGAGGTAAATAAAACGATATATATAAGCTCGGTTAACTGCTATAAATACAGAAAAGACATTACACAATGTCTCGAAACAGCAAAAATGAATAAGGAGGAAGTTATGAAGCAATTAAAACGGGGACTTGCATTTTTACTTGTTTTAGTCATGGTCATGGGCTCCATGGGAACAGGCGTTATGGCAGCACCGACAGCGAAGACAGGTAAAAAAGCAGCAGTAAAAAAAGTAGCAATCACAAAGCCGGATACCAAAACGCTGGTGATGAAGAAAGGGCAGAGTTTTACGCTGAAAACGAAAGTCACAACGAGCGGAAAAAAAGTATCCAAAGCAGTCAGCTACAAATCTTCAAATGAGAAGATTGTAAAGGTAACGAAAAAGGGAAAGCTGAAAGCGTTGAAAAACGGCAAAGCAACCATTACAGTAACAAGCAAGGCTGACAAAAAGAAAAAGGCGACGATCAAGGTTGTCGTAAAAACACCTGTAACAAAGGTGAAGCTTAATCAGAAGGAGATCAGTCTGACAGAAGGGGAAACAGCGGTAGTAAAGGCAACAGTTTCTCCGAAGAAAGCAACGATTAAGAAGGTTTCCTACAAGAGCAGTAATAAGGCTGTGGCAAAGGTAAACAGTAAGGAAAAATTACAGCTGTAGCAGAAGGAACAGCAGTGATCACAGTAACTTCCAAGGATGGCAATGCAAAGAAAGCAACCTGTAAGGTCACTGTGAAGAAGGCAGGACAGACATCAGGAGAAACACCGTCCGCAGCACCGACAGCAGCACACGAGTCAGGCTCCTACAGCAGCACCGAGTGATAAACCTGCACCGGCACCAAGCGATAAACCTTCAGAAACACCAAAGCCGCAGCCAAGTGAGGAGCCGAAACCAACTGAAGATCCGGATCCATATGATCCAAACCAGAAACTGGATCTGCAATTAGAGAATTCGGATTCCGATTCCGAGGCATATGCAAAGCCATCTATTCCAACAGTATCGGACAATGAATATACATTGATGTGGTCAGATAATTTTAAAGGTACAGAGCTTAACCGTAATGACTGGAATGTAGAAACACACGATGCAGGCTGGGTAAATGCAGAGTCTCAGGCTTATGTTGATGATGAAAAGAATATTTATGTAGAAGACGGAAATCTGATCTTAAGACCGATCCGTCAGAAAAATGCAGATGGTACTGAAACGATCACATCCGGACGTGTCAATACACAGGGCAAGCATGATTTTATATGGCTTATTTGAAGTAAGAGCAAAGGTTCCGACAGGTAAAGGTTTCCTGCCGGCGTTCTGGATGATGCCAACGGACGAAAACTTATATGGACAGTGGCCAAGATGCGGTGAAATCGATGCCATGGAGGTCATGGGACAGGAAAATAATAAATTATACGGAACAATCCACTATGGTAATCCACATAGTGAAAAACAGGGCACTTATACACTGGAAAACGGAACTTTACAGATGAATACCATACGTTTGCATGCGATTGGGAACCGGGTAAGATCACATGGTATGTAGACGGTGTGAAATATCATGAAGCAGATGACTGGTATTCTACAACAGAAGGACAGGGGAACGGTTGCATATCCGGCTCCGTTTGATCAGCCGTTTTATGCGATTTTAAATCTGGCAGTTGGTGGATCATGGGTTGGATATCCAGATGAAAATACGAAGATCAATTCTTCAGCATACATCATTGATTATGTAAAGATCTTCCAGAAAGATAGTTATGATGAAGATGTACAGGCACCTGAAAAAGAGCCGGATGTGTTCAAAGAACCTGATGCGAACGGAAATTATATCACAAATGGTGATTTTGCAAAGGACGAAGCACTGGACGGAACGGAAAACTGGCAGTTTCTGACAACACTCGGCGGAGATGCAGCAGCTGTGATCAAGGATAAAGAAATAGTGATCACGACAAAGGATCAGGGAACGGCTGACTATTCCGTACAGCTGGTACAGCCGAAGCTTCCTGCAAAACAGGGATACACTTATGAAGTAACATTTGATGCATATGCATCTGCCGACAGAGCGGTTGGCATTGCAATAAAAAGCACCTAACCGCAGTTATAAGGCTTATCTGGAAGATAGTGTAAATGTCACAACAGAAAAGCAGACATATACACTTACCTACAAAATGGATGATACAGATGATGCAAACAGTCGTCTGGAATTCAATATGGGGGCAAAGGACTCCACAGCAACACTGCATATCAGCAATGTGAGTGTGAAAGTGAAAAAAGCACCGACACAGGAAGAACTGGATCAGTATGCTGCAAAGAAAGTGCTGACAGACGGTAACTGTATTTATAATGGAAAATTCCAGGAAGGAACAGGCCGCCTTGCATACTGGGATGTCAAGAAGACGGAGGGTGCACAGGTTTCTGTTACAAAGCTGGCAGACGGAAGACGTTTAAAGGTGGTTGGCGCAAAAGGCGGACAGCCTGAAGATGTTACGATCAGTCAGAATGCACTTCCGATTGCAGAAGGAACAGATTACATTCTCAGTTTTGAAGCAAAGGCTGATAAAGCAACCACAATTCAGTATACGATTGGTGGCATGACAAAATCTGTTGATGTTACAGCAGAAAAGGTAAAATATACACAGAAATTCAGTAAAGAGGAAGTAAGCAGATTTGCAAATAAGGATTTTGCTTTCCTCATAGGAAACGTCGGAGAAATTTACATTGATAATGTACGCTTTGAAGAAGATGCTCTCATCATGAATGGTAAATTCAATGCGGGAACATCAGGATTTGAGGTTTATGTAGACGGTTCCGCTTCCGCATCATATGTAGTAGACAGTCAGTCGGAAGATAATGCACTTGATCTGGACATTAAAAATACAGGTGATGCAGAGTGGAAGATCCAGGTCAAACAGGGAAGCGTTACTTTGGAAGAAGATCAGTGGTACACCTTATCCTTTGACATCCGTTCCAGCATGGCACGTTCTATCCAGTATGCTATCCAGAGAGACGGCTCTGTACATAAAGATGTAAATGGTAAGGAAGACTGGACACCATATGTACAGGAAACGGTTAAGCTGGATGCATCCACAAAGGATTATACAACGGTAACAAAGACATTCCAGATGGTGCAGGGAACAGATACAGGCTGTATTTTCAATATTGCACTTGGTGGAGGCAGCAATATAACACAGCACAGAGTATGTATTGACAATATCTCTCTTGTAAAAACAGAAGCTCCAAAGGAAGAGGAAGAACCGGAAGGAACAAACCTGTTAAAGAACGGTGATTTTTCGAACGGAAAGGAAGGCTGGTCAGGTGAGGTTAGCAGTCCTGCAGAGGGAAAATGGGATTTTACAGAGAACAATGCAACGGTGACAATTACAAACGCAGGAACTGCAGCGTGGAATGTAAACCTGAAACAGAAAAATGTAACCCTGAAAAAAGGTGCTGTATATGAAGTCAAAGCAACGCTCACTTCTGATGTTGACAGAACTGCAGAGTTTGCATGTATGGACAGCAGCAGCACAAACTGGTATGTACAGGATGCGAATCTTATTACTTTAAAGGCAAATGAGCCGACTAAGGTTACTTTAAAGGTCGGTGTCGGTGATGGAAAAACGGATAACGGTGCATATATTGGATTTAACTTAGGTAAGATTTCTGAAGATACACCGGATGCATCTGTTATTACGATCGATGATGTCAGCATGATTAAGATCAGCGGTGAAGATTCCGGAGACACTGAAGAACCGGAAGAACCGGAAGAACCAAGTGTTTCTGGCAATAATATCCTTAGAGATTCAGAATTTGAAAACGGAAAACTGGCAGGGTGACTGGGGATTATATTCTACGGATGAAAAAGAAGTGAATATTGCAAACGGTTCCGCAGTCGCAGACCTCAAGAGTGTAGGAACAGATCCGTGGTCAGCTCAGCTGAAACAGGAGAACATTGCATTTGAAGCAGGCGCAAAATATATTTTAAAGATGACTGTAAATGCAGAAGTATCAAGAATCATTAATGTACAGTTCAATACAAGCACAGATGGTTATATTGCAGGTACAGATATTGAACTGGCTGAAGGCGATAATGTAATTAAACAAGAGATTACAGTAGAAGCTGATAAAGAGACTGTCGAAGACGGCGTTTTCAAGATCAACCTTGGAAAAATAAATGATCAGGATACTCCTGCAGGAAAACTTGAGTTTTATAATGTGACTTTAATGAAAGTAAATAATGAAGAAAACTGAATAAGGCTACTTCCATTTCACTTATACATTACATAAGAAAGCCCTCCGGCATTTGCCGGAGGGCTTCTATATATCAGAGGATGTTTTATTCCTTTTCCTGTTTTTTTTGCAATGCAGCTTCCACAAATCCTTTAAAAAGCGGATGTGGTCTGTTGGGTCTTGACTTAAATTCGGGATGTGCCTGCGTAGCGATAAAGAACGGATGGGATGGCAGCTCGCACATTTCCACGATACGTCCGTCCGGTGAAAGACCGGAAAGCTTCAGCCCTTTTCTGTCAGGGCTGCGCGGTAGTCATTGTTGACTTCATAGCGGTGTCTGTGTCTTTCGTGGATCGTTTCCTTACCGTATAAGCGGTAAGCCAGAGAATCCGGATTGAGGACACACGGATAAGAACCAAGTCTTAAGGTACCGCCAATATCCTCGACACCGTTCTGATCAGGCATCAGTGCAATGACCGGATGGGTTGTGGCAGGATCCATTTCAATGCTGTGTGCATCGTGGTATCCGACAACATTTCTTGCAAATTCCACAATTGTCAGCTGCATACCGAGGCAGAGACCGAGAAATGGGATCTTGTTTTCACGGGCAAATTCGATCGAGGTGATCATGCCTTCGATACCGCGGTCACCAAAACCGCCCGGAACAATAATGCCGTCTGCATCACCGAGTGTTTCTTTTACATTGTCAGGTGTTACCAGCTCGGAATCCACCCACTTGATATCTACGGTTGTGTTAATGAAAATACCGCCGTGCTTTAATGCTTCCACAACACTGAGGTAAGCATCATGCAGTTGGATGTATTTGCCGACAAGTGCGATCTTCACTTCGTGTTTCGGACTGCGGAGCTGCGCTACCATATGTTCCCAGTCGGAAAGATCCGGCTCCGGGCAGTCAAGCTTTAAGCAGTCACACGCAACCTGTGCAAGACGTTCTTTTTCCATGGCAAGCGGTGCTTCGTACAGATATTCCACATCCAGATTCTGCAGTACATGACTGTTCGGTACATTACAGAACAAAGCGATCTTGTCCTTGATCTGCTGGTCGAGCGGATGCTCGCTTCTGCAGACAATAATATCAGGCTGGATTCCCATGCCCTGCAGCTCCTTTGACACTTTGCCTGTGTCGGCTTTGTTTTCATTTCCTGGGAAGCAGAGAGCCATGGGATCAGTGTGACATGGATCAAAATGGCATTTTCATGTCCGACTTCGTGCTGGAACTGACGGATGGATTCTAAGAATGGCTGGCTTTCGATATCACCGACCGTACCACCGACCTCGATAATGGCGATCCGTGTTTCCTCATCGGTGAAGTTGCGGTAAAACGGCTCTTGATCTCATTGGTAATATGCGGAATGACCTGTACGGTACCGCCGCCGTAATCACCGCGGCGTTCCTTCTGCAAAACGCTCCAGTATACCTTTCCGGTCGTGACATTGGAGTTTTTATCCAGACTTTCATCGATAAAACGCTCATAGTGTCCAAGGTCAAGGTCTGTTTCCACGCCATCATCTGTTACAAAAACCTCACCGTGCTGGATCGGATTCATCGTGCCCGGATCGATATTGATATAAGGATCAAATTTCTGCATCGTTACTTTGTAGCCGCGTGCTTTCAAAAGACGGCCGAGGGATGCAGCGGTAATGCCTTTTCCGAGACCGGAAACAACACCGCCTGTTACAAATACGTATTTTACTGCCATTTCTTTTTCCTCCTGTAATAAATAAAAAAGAGCGAAACTACCCCCAAAGGGAGCACCTTCGCTCAAAATGTTACGATATCTACTCGTTGATGGTGCCATATTTCCTGCACACGTCTCATCATAGCATATATTTACCGATGATACAACTTCTGTGATTCATAATTTGGTTCGCAGGTTACATTAATGCCGAGTTTTCTGAGAACATTCATATCTACCTGTGAAAGGATCACGCTGGAATGGAACTCTGTACCGGCGAGATTCTGCAGCTGGTCGATCGCTTCCTTTGCTGTTTCATCCGTTGCTGCGCAGATGGAAAGGGCGATCAGCACTTCGTCTGTATGGAGGCGCGGGTTTTACTGTGCAGATGTCCTGTTTTCAGATTCTGGATCGGTTCGATGATCGTCGGAGAGATCAGCTGCACATCGTCTGCAATACCGGCAAGTGATTTTAATGCGTTTAACAGCATGGCACTTGTGGCACCTAAAAGCTCACTTGTCTTTCCTGTAATGATGCGGCCGTCCGCAAGCTGGATCGCTGCTGCCGGATCGCCCGTTGTCTCTGCTTTGATCTTGGCGGCGCTGACAACCGGTCTGTCTTCTATGGAAGTGCCGGCCTGCTTCATCAGAAGCTCCAGCTTCAGCTTCTGCTCGTTATCTGCCGTTCCCTGACGGATCTGGCAGAGCGTGTTGTAATATCTGCGGATGATCTCCTGTTTGGAGGCCTCTTTTGTCACTTCATCGTCGATGATGCCATAGCCTGCCATATTGACGCCCATATCTGTCGGGGATTTATACGGACAACTTCCCATGATCTTTTCAAACATGGCTTCCAGAACCGGGAAGATCTCAACGTCACGGTTGTAGTTGATCGTTGTCTCACCATATGCTTCCAGATGGAACGGATCGATCATGTTGACGTCGTTCAGATCTGCTGTTGCTGCTTCGTATGCGAGATTGACAGGGTGCTTTAATGGCAGATTCCAGATCGGGAATGTTTCATATTTGGCATAGCCTGCCTTGATGCCTCTCTTGTATTCGTGATACAGCTGGGAAAGACAGGTTGCCATTTTTCCGCTGCCCGGCCCCGGTGCTGTGATAACAACAAGAGAGCGGCTTGTTTCAATATATTCATTTTTTCCGTAGCCTTCATCACTTACGATATAAGGAATATCGGACGGATATCCAGCGATCGGATAATGCCTGAACACTTTTAAACCGAGCGATTCAAGCTTTTTCTGATAGGCGACTGCACTGGGTTGACCGTTAAAACGAGTCAGGCAGACACTGCCGACATAAAGGCCGTATCCGCGGAATGCGTCGATTAGTCTTAATACGTCCAGATCATAGGTGATACCGAGGTCACCTCTGACCTTATTTTTTTCAATATCCTCTGCGTTGATAACGATAACGATCTCTGCCTGATCCTTAAGCTGTACGAGCATATTGATCTTGCTGTCCGGCTTGAAGCCCGGCAAAACCCGGGAGGCATGATAATCGTCAAAAAGCTTGCCGCCGAATTCGAGGTAAAGCTTGCCGCCGAACGCTTGCAATACGTTCCTTGATCTTTTCGGACTGCAGACGAAGATATTTTTCATTATCAAATCCGATTTTTGCCATAAAAACCTGTTTCCCTTCTTATTTGAAATATACCGTTTCTATATACATACATTGTGCGTTTTATAACACGAACAATACTTTTCTATGATACAAAAAAAGCTTTTCAAAATCAATATGAAAATCAGGTAAAAAATGGGGGATTTTATAAATCTTTCATAACTGGTCACAAGTATTTCACAGAAAGCGTATTGATTTTGGTATTTTTAATCTATATAATGATAGAAGGCTTTTTAATAAGCCGGACGAGGAGAACATTATGGATAATCAGAATTACCAGGGACCGCAGAACAATGGTGGGAATGGAAATAATAACGGAAACGGTGGAAATGATCAGAAAGGACCGCAGAAAAGACAGAGCTTTATGCTTCTTCTGGTGGCAGCGCTGATCACACTGCTTTCCATGAGCTTTTTGATGAATTCTGTATCAAACAGCTCCAGCAAGGAAAATCACATATGATGAATTTCTGCAGATGGTAGAGGATGGCAAGGTAGACAGTGTCCTCATCAAGAGTGATAAGCTTGTGATCACGCCAAAGCAGGACAAGGCACAGGAAAAGACGGAAAGCAGCAGAAATCCGTTTGCACTTTACGGTGGATATGACAGTCAGCCGGAAGTCAAGTATTATACAGGTCTTGTCAATGATGATTCGCTGCCTGCATTTTTAAATAAGTATGATGTCACCTACAGTAAGGAGATCCCGGACAATTCAAGCTGGATCTTATCGATCCTGCTGACCTATGTCCTGCCGATCGTGATCCTTTGGGTACTGCTCAGCTTCCTGTTCCGCAAGATGTCGGGCGGCGGAATGATGGGCGGTGTCGGCAAATCAAACGCAAAGGTATATGTCCAGAAAGAAACGGGTGTTACATTTAAAGATGTCGCCGGTGAAGATGAAGCAAAGGAATCCTGCAGGAAGTGGTGGACTTTCTGCACAACCCGGGCAAATATACAAAGATCGGTGCAAAGCTCCCGAAGGGTGCACTTCTGGTTGGACCTCCCGGAACCGGTAAAACACTGCTGGCTAAGGCAGTTGCGGGAGAAGCACATGTACCGTTTTTCTCACTGGCAGGCTCCGATTTTATCGAGCTGTATGTCGGTGTCGGTGCTTCCCGTGTCAGAGACTTATTTAAGGAAGCAACAAAGAATGCGCCATGCATTATTTTTATCGATGAAATAGATGCGATCGGCCGGAGCCGTGACAGCAAGTACGGCGGCGGTAATGAAGAGCGTGAGCAGACACTGAACCAGCTGCTTTCCGAAATGGACGGTTTCGACAGCTCCAAGGGTATTCTGATCCTGGGTGCGACCAACAGACCGGAAATTCTGGATAAGGCGCTGCTCAGACCGGGACGGTTTGACAGACGTATCATTGTAGATAAGCCGGATCTGAAAGGCCGTGTCGATATCTTAAAGGTACATTCCAAGGATGTCAGCATGGATGAATCCGTGGATCTGCAGGAGATCGCGCTCGCAACGTCAGGAGCAGTCGGTTCCGATCTGGCCAATATGATCAACGAAGCAGCCATCAATGCAGTTAAGAACGGCCGTAAGGCTGTCTGCCAGAAGGATCTGTTTGACGCAGTCGAGGTTGTACTGGTCGGAAAAGAAAAGAAAGACCGCATCATGAGCAAGGAAGAAAGACGGATCGTTTCTTACCACGAAGTAGGACATGCACTGATCGCAGCCCTGCAGAAAAACGCAGAGCCGGTCCAGAAGATCACGATCGTTCCGCGTACCATGGGAGCGCTTGGCTATGTCATGCAGGTTCCGGAAGAAGAAAAGTATCTGAATTCCAAAGCAGAGCTGCATGATATGATCGTCGGGCTTCTTGGTGGACGCGCGGCAGAAGAAATCGTATTCGATACCGTTACAACAGGTGCTTCCAATGATATTGAGCGGGCAACCAACATTGCAAGAGCCATGGTAACCCAGTATGGTATGAGCAAGCGTTTCGGTCTGATGGGACTGGCAACGACAGAAAGCCAGTATCTGGATCAAACAACAGCTATGAACTGTTCCGATGTGACGGCTGCGGCTGTGGATGAAGAAGTGATGAAGATCCTGAAAAACTGCTACAAGGAAGCAAAAAAGATGCTGACGGAAAACAGAGCAGTTATGGATAAGATCGCTGCACATCTGATCGAGCAGGAGACGATCACCGGTAAGGAATTTATGAAGATCTACCGGAAGGAAAAGGGACTTCCTGAACCGGAAGAGAAGAAAGATAAAAAAGACGATACGGAAAAAACAGGATTTGCCGCAAAGCTGGAGGCAGAAGCTGAAGCCGAAAAGAAAACAGTTGAAAAGCATGTCACAGTGATCAAAGCACCGGATACAGACCCTGCATCAGAGATGAAAAAAAATGATACAGAGCCTGCCCCTGAGGCAGAGAAGGCTGCACCTGAAGCCGGAGACGCAGTGAAAGAGCCGGAACAGAAACAGGAGCGGACAGAAGATACAAATTCCGAATCATAAAAATAGGGACGAAGAGAGAAATCCGCTTTGCGGATTCCTCTCTTGTTTTATAATGTCATGCATCATGCATCGAAGATGCATGATGCAGCTCCGCTCATCACCGCAGGTGATTAAAATATTGGATAGGACAGAAAACGGAGAAAGGAGACAGATCATGTTTTGTATCGAGGAGGAACTGAAAAAACTTCCCCATTCGCCCGGCGTTTATATCATGCATGATAAGGCAGACACCATTATATATGTAGGAAAAAGCGATCGATCTGAACAGACGTGTGCACTCCTATTTCCGGACGAGTACGAAAAAAACGGCAAAGATCCGGAAAATGGTCAGTCTCATCGACCATTTTGAATATATCCTGACCGATTCGGAGCTGGAGGCTCTGGTACTGGAAAATAACCTGATCAAGGAACACCGTCCCAAATACAATACGATGCTGAAGGATGACAAGACGTATCCTTATATTAAGGTAACGCTTGGAGAGGAATATCCGAGGGTTCTTTTTCACGTCTGATGAAGAAGGACAAGTCCAGATATTTCGGGCCTTTACAAGGTGCGTCCAGCGTCAAGGACACGATCGAACTGATCTGTAAGCTGTACAAGATCCGTACCTGTAACCGCCAGATCCGACAGCCGGAAGAAATTACCGGACAGAATGAGACAAATTCAAATATAGAAAAAAAAGCCGTGCAGGACAGGGCGTGTTTGAATTATCACATGAAGCAGTGTGATGCACCGTGTATGGGTTATATCAGCAAGGAAGAATATGCGCAGAATGTGAAAAAAGCAGTGGATTTTCTGAACGGGGATTATCATGGCGTTTTGAAGGAACTGGAGCAGAAGATGGAAGAAGCCTCCGAGCAGATGGAGTTTGAGGAGGCGATCCGTTACCGGGATCTGCGAAACAGCGTACTGGCTGTGGCGCAGAAGCAGAAGATCACGGACAGCAACGGAGAAGACAAAGATGTGATCGCCCTGGCAAAAGACGAGAAGGATGCGGTTGTACAGGTGTTCTTTGTCAGAGACGGCCGCCTGATCGGGCGCGAGCATTATTACATGATGCATGTGGCAGACCAGACAGAGGAAGAAATCACGGGCAGTTTTGTAAAACAGTTTTATGCGGGAACGCCTTATCTGCCGAAAACGATCATGCTGCAGTGCGAAATATCCGATATGCCGCTTCTTGAAGAATGGCTGAGCGGACGGAAAGGCTCTAAGGTGCGTTTTGTGGTACCGAAGATCGGAACAAAGGAGAAGCTGGTCGAGCTTGCGGCAAGAAATGCCGCGCTTGTCCTTTCGCAGGACAAAGAGCGGATCCGCCGTGAGGAAGAACGGACGACGGGCGCAGTTGCGGAGATTGCGAAGCTGATCGGCCTTACGCAGGTCAACAGGATCGAGGCATTCGATATTTCCAACATCAGCGGCTTTGAATCGGTAGGATCCATGATCGTGTTTGAGGGCGGAAAGCCGAGAAGAAGCGATTATCGTAAATTTAAGATCAAAACAGTGGAAGGCCCGAACGATTATGCCAGCATGCATGAGGTGCTGACCAGGCGTTTCACGCACGGACTTACCGAAAAGGCGGAAAATAAGGAAAAAGAAAAGGATGATGTTTACGGCAGTTTTACCAAGTTCCCGGATCTGCTTCTGATGGACGGCGGACGTGGTCAGGTCAATATCGCAAAGGAAGTGCTTGAGGAACTGCATCTGTCCATTCCGGTCTGTGGCATGGTAAAGGACGATCATCACCGGACCAGGGGATTGTATTACGAAGGGGTGGAACAGCCGATCGATCCGCATTCCGAGGGCTTTAAGCTGATCACAAGAGTGCAGGATGAAGCGCACCGGTTTGCGATCGAATATCACAGATCATTGCGCCGCAAGACAAATGTCCGATCCGTTCTGGATGAGATCAAGGGTGTCGGTCCTGCCCGCAGAAAAGCGCTCATGCGTCATTTTGACTCTCTTTCCGAGATCAAAAACGCTTCCGTGGAGCAGCTTTTGGAGATCCCGGAGATCAACGAATCCTGCGCGCAGGAGATTTATGGATTTTTTCATAATATTTCCAAAGAATCTTGACAGGTAAATATTTAAAGCATACTATAAACGCAGCGTATCAATATTTCGAGCTGAAATGCCGGTGCGTCTGCGTTATTTATTTTCATATCATGAATGCTTGAAAACATAGTACATTCTACGATTCTAAAGGTTTTCAATCACTATTTTCCCATTTTATTTATGTCACAATATCCTGTTGACCAGTATGGCAAAATGTAAGGCTATGGAGGATACATCTATGAGCGATGAGATCGCGATCATATCGACAGAACAAATGAAAAGTCTTATCTATGAGATAAGAGGTCAAAAAGTAATGCTTGATAAGGATCTTGCCAAAATCTATGGTTATGAAACAAAGAACTTTAACAGGCAGGTAAAGAATAACATTGAAAAATTTCCGGATGATTTTATGTTTCAGCTGACATATGATGAGGCTTTAAGGTGCAATTTTTTCACCTTAAACAAAAACGGCAATATGCGGGGCAACATATCAAGTATTTACCATATGCGTTTACCGAACAGGGAATCTATATGTTGATGACAGTATTAAAAGGAGAACTCGCAACGCAGCAAAGCCTGGCACTGATCAGGATATTTAAAAGCATGAAGGATTATGTGTCATCTGGTTCGCTGGTCAGTGCGGAAGATTTTTTGAAATTGTCGATCCAGACAAACGAGAACAGATCGGCGATCGCAAGGCTGGAGACGGAAGTTTTGAAAAAATCCGACCTGCCAATGATCTTTAAGGCGTTTTCGGATGAAAATGCAAACGAATATCTGTTTATGAACGGTGAGCTCTGTGAGGCGGCTGCTACATATCAGAAAATCTACAGTAAGGCTAAGAAGAGCATTTATATCATTGATGATTATATTTCGCTTCACACACTGCTGCTTTTCAGGCATATTGGTGCAGGTATTGATATTGTAATATATTCGGATAATAAACAAGGGCATTTGAGCTTGAAGGAATATAATCAATTCATAACAGAATATCCACATATTCATCTCCGTTTTGTTCAAAACAATCATATTTTTCATGACCGATACATTATCCTGGATCACAGCACAAAAACAGAAAAGATTTTTCATTGTGGTGCATCCTCTAAAGATGCGGGCAGGAAAATAACAACGATCACAGAGTCAAAGGATAAAAAGATATATCATGATATGATTGAGGCACTGCAGCGGCACCAGCCTCTTATATTGGTATAACAGGATGATCCGCAAAAAGTCCCGTATACAGTGGGCTTTTTACATTGCAGACCTATTTTATTTATGTTACACTAGTAAAGATGTAGCGTTATATTGGGAAACGCGATATTTGTACGGAAAAGTGCATAAATATAATAGTGAGATAAGGAGCGGGGTTATGGCAAGTGTAAGTTTAAGCAGAATTATTGAAAAATTTAAGCTGGAGAATCTGACACCTGAGATCGAAACAAAGGGGATCAAGATTACTCAGCCGGATATCAACAGACCGGCGCTGCAGCTTGCAGGTTATTTTGAGCATTACGAGGCAACACGTCTGCAGATCATCGGATTTGTGGAATATACCTATATGAACAGCCTGACGGAAGAGCGGAAGGAAGAGATTTTTGAAAAACTGTTATCCAATCCGATCCCGGTTATCGTGTTCTGCAGAGAACTGCAGCCGGATCCGCTGTTTCTGAAAAAAGCGGTTGAACACAAGATCCCGCTGTTAATGACAAAGAAAGCAACCTCTGCTTTTACGGCAGAAGTGATCCGCTGGCTGAATGTAAAGTTGGCACCGTGTATTTCTGTACACGGCGTACTGGTTGATGTCTACGGTGAAGGCGTTCTGATTACAGGTGAGAGCGGAATCGGTAAATCAGAGGCGGCACTGGAGCTGATCAAGCGTGGACATCGTCTTGTTACGGATGACGTGGTAGAGCTCCGCAAGGTAAGTGATGATACACTGATCGGATCCGCTCCGGATATTACAAAGCATTTCATCGAGCTGCGCGGTATCGGTATTATCGATGTCAAGACACTGTTCGGTGTTTCCAGCGTAAAGGATACGGGAAATATCGATCTGGTCATCCGTCTGGAAGACTGGAGCAAGGATAAAGAATATGACCGTCTTGGTCTGGAAGAGGAATATGTGGATTATCTCGGCAATAAGATCGCAAGCCATACCATTCCGATCCGTCCGGGACGTAATCTGGCACTGATCTGCGAGTCTGCAGCAGTCAACCACAGACAGAAAAAAGATGGGCTATAATGCAGCACAGGGAGCTTTATAAGCGTGTACAGGAATCGCTTTCAAAGCGCCGTGATGAAGATGAAGAATAGGAAAGTGTAAAAATAAAAGGAGTATACAGAAGAATGAAAAAATATTGTTTTGGAGTAGATGTCGGCGGTACAACGATCAAAATGGGATTCTTTGATACAGAGGGCAATGTCCTTGATAAATGGGAGATCCCGACACGTACGGAAAACGGCGGAGAAAATGTTCTGCCGGATATTGCAAAGGCAGTTAAAGATAAGCTGGCTGAGAAACAGATCGATAAAGAAGAAGTTTCGGGAATCGGTGTTGGTGTACCGGGCCCGGTAGACAGCAAGGGTGTCGTATATAAATGTGTCAACCTCGGCTGGGGTATTTTCAATGTAAATGAAAAACTGGAAGACCTGACAGGCATTTCCGTAAAAGCCGGAAATGATGCCAATGTAGCAGCGCTCGGAGAAATGTGGAAGGGTGGCGGCCAGGGCTTTCATACACTGGTTGTTGTCACACTCGGTACCGGCGTTGGCGGTGGTATCATCTTAGACGGCCAGATGCTGACAGGTGCAAAAGGTGCAGGCGGTGAGATCGGTCATATCCATATGAATGACGCGGAGCCGGATGAATGTGGCTGTGGCAATCATGGCTGCTTAGAGCAGTACGCATCCGCAACAGGTGTGGTACGTCTGGCAAAGCGTGCGCTTGCAAAAGCAACGGAAAAGACTGTTTTAAACGCAGATACCGTAACAGCAAAGGATGTCTGGGACGCAGTAAAAGAAGGCGATCCTGTTGCACTGCAGGTAGCAGAGCAGTTTGGTAAATATCTTGGTGAAGGACTTGCGATCGTAGCAGATGTTATCAATCCGGAAGCATTCGTTATCGGTGGCGGCGTATCCAAAGCAGGAGAGGTACTCCTTTCCTATATCGAGAAAAAAAACTATACAAAGACCGTATTCCATGCAAGCAGAGACGTGAAGTTCACACTTGCAACACTCGGCAATGATGCAGGTATCTACGGCGCAGCGAAGTTAGTATTATAAATATAATGATGTCAGGGTCAAAGGTCTAACCCCACATGAGCTTGCTCATAGGTGGGTGAAAGACCTTGGGACCCGCCCCGATATGAGCATAAAAGTGGAGCGTATGCTACACGATATGCGAATATTGGGTAGGATTGTGGGAGTGCAAAGCACGGAACAATCCGTATGACATCTTTCGACAATCATATAATTTAGTAGGTGAATAATTTGAATCAGGCTTTACTGGAGTTTATCAGGGAAACGGTAACCCCGGAAAATATGAAGCTGCAGGAGCCCATGGCAGCCCATACAACATTTCGTACGGGCGGTGAGGCAGCAGTGTTTGTGGAAGTGCCCGGAAAGCAGCAGCTTACGCAGCTTGTACAGTATATGGCAAAAATCTCACAGGAGTTTTTTGTACTTGGAAAAGGCAGCAATCTGCTTGTAGGAGATAAAGGGTATCCTGGGATTGTGCTGAACCTTGGAAAACGATTTGCCCGGATCGAGGTAGAGGGCAATATCATCCGTGCGGAGGCGGGGGCTTCGCTGCCACAGGTAGCAGTTACGGCCATGCAGCACGGGCTCAGCGGTCTGGAATTTGCAGCAGGCATTCCGGGCAGTATCGGCGGTGCGATCGTTATGAATGCGGGCGCATATGACGGAGAAATGAAGCAGGTAACGAAGTGTGTTACCGTTTTGAATCAGATGGGAGAAGAAATGGTTCTGGACTGCGATACGATGGAATTCGGATACCGCACCAGTATCATCAAAACCGCCCGTTTGTTGTAGAAGAAGTGGAATTGCAGCTTACAAAGGTAATCCTGCCGAGATTAAGGCAAAAATGGATGAGTTTAACGGCCGCAGAAAAGAAAAACAACCGCTGGAATATCCGAGTGCGGGAAGCACCTTTAAAAAGACCGGAAGGCTATTTTGCCGGAAAACTGATCATGGATGCGGGTCTGCGAGGATTCCGGATCGGCGGTGCACAAGTATCGGAAAAACATTGCGGCTTCGTGATCAATGTCGGAAATGCATCTTCCGCAGATGTCAGGGAAGTAATTGATGAAGTGAGAGAACGTGTGAAACAGCAGTTTGGCGTTACATTAGAGCCTGAAGTTGTATTTTTAGGAGAATTTTAACTGCTGTAAGGAGGTAATATGCGGCTTGTAATCGTAACAGGTATGAGCGGAAGCGGAAAGCAGACAGCGATGAAGCTTTTGGAAGACGCCGGATACTACTGCGTGGATAATCTGCCGGTACCGCTTGTACCAACGTTTGCAGAGCTGATCGTACAGCCGGGCAGTGAGATCGAAAAGGCTGCGGTCGGACTTGATATCCGATCCGATCAGGCATTTGGGGATATCATGAAGGCATTATCTCAGCTGACAGAGCGAGGTATCGCATATGAAGTTCTGTTCATGGATGCAGATGATTCCACCCTTTTAAAAACGCTATAAAGAGAGCCGCCGGATGCATCCGATCGATGGAAACGGTGCGATCGAAGAAAGCATTTTAAAGGAACGCAGTATATTAAAGGAAATACGGGACAAGGCAGATTATGTGATCGACACCTCTTCCCTTCTGACAAGAGAACTGAAGGAAGAACTGGATCGCATATTTGTCCGGAATGAGGCATATAATAGCCTCATGATCACGATCATGTCCTTCGGTTTTAAGAATGGGATCCCGCTGGATGCAGATCTGGTGTTTGATGTCCGTTTTTTACCGAATCCATTCTATATTGATGAACTAAAGAAGAAAACAGGAAACGATAAAGAAGTATATGACTATGTCATGTCTTTTTGCGGAGGCAGGTCTTTTCTTGGATAAGCTCACGGATATGCTTGCATTTCTGATTCCGAATTATGTGAAAGAGGGGAAATACCGTCTGGTGATCGGGATTGGCTGTACAGGCGGCAAGCATCGGAGCGTGACTCTTGCAAATGCGTTGTATAAACGCATGAAGGATCATGGAAAATTACGGGCTTACACTTGTGCATAAAGACGTTGACAGATTGAAATGATAAAGAGGTGCGGTATGTCATTTTCCGGACAGATCAAGGAAGAACTGGCACAGGTTATCAGTTCTCCAAGACATTGTCAGCTGGCGGAGCTGGCAGCACTGGTACAGTTTTGCGGGCATATAGAAGAGGATGGGTCACTGCTCGTGCAGTCGGAAAATCCGCTTGTGATCAGAAAATGCTTTACATTACTGAAAAAAACATTTAAGATAGAAGCTGTTGCGAAAAGTCAGATGCAGACACAAAATTACAGGCTTTTCGTGACAGGAGAGGATGCGTTCAGGGTATTGGAGGCATTGAAGATCTGCGATACGGCAGGGCATTTGATGATGAGACATTTGACAGATCCTGTTCTGATCAAAAACAGCTGCTGCAAAAGAGCTTATCTGCGAGGCTGCTATATGGCAGTGGGATCCATGAGCGATCCGTACAAGTCCTATCATCTGGAGCTCGTCTGCGGCTTACAGGCGCAGGCAGAGCAGCTTTTAAAAATATTGCATGATTTTTCATTAGATGCTAAAATGATAGTTCGTAAGAAATATTATGTAGTATACATGAAGGAAGGAGAAAATATTGCGGATTTTCTAAATATCACGGAGGCGCACAAAGCATTGATGGAATTTGAGAATACGCGTATTTATAAAGGTATGCGCAACATGGTGAACCGTAAGGTGAACTGTGAGGCCGCCAACATCACAAAGACGGTGAATGCTGCGACAAGGCAGGTAGAAGATATCAGACTGATCCGGGAAAAAATGGGGCTGGAAGGTCTGCCGGAGCCGCTGCGCCAGATGGCATATGTCCGCCTTGAAAATCCACAGGCGTCTTTGGGGGAACTTGGAAAGCTGCTGGATCCACCGGTGGGCAAATCGGGAGTAAATCACAGATTGAGAAAATTGGGGGAGCTTGCAAAGGAACTGAAAGTTAAGTAGGAGGAATCTCAAAATGATTGAAAGAACAATGAAGATCGAGCTTGAAAACGGGCTTGAGGCAAGACCTGTTGCAGTGCTTGTACAGAAGGCAAGCATGCATGACAGCACTATTTACATTCATGCAGAAGGTAAAAAAGTCAATGCAAAAAGTATTATGGGAATGATGAGTCTGGGACTCGACATGGGCGAAGAGGTTACAGTCGTTGCAGATGGCACAGATGAGCAGGATGCAGTCGACAGCATTGAAAAGTATCTGAGTGGACAGGAATAATCTTTCAGACATTGCAGGCAAGGGACACGGATACGTGT
>VOFC01001311.1_pt1 | contig 24001 bp, 35 predicted proteins | sample 5384161 | NCBI WGS metagenome assembly VOFC01 (sample SAMN12384722, study PRJNA508395) | human gut metagenome | isolation source: healthy gut B | host: Homo sapiens | reverse complement strand
GGAAGTATAGATAGCGTAACAAAAAATGCAGATGGAACATTAACAGTAAAAAAAGGAGAATATTCAGTAACAGTAGAAAATAAAACAAATTCTTCAGGAGGAAGTGGTTCTGGTGGTAGTACAGGAGGAGAAACGCAAACACCAGAAATTACAATAGGAGAAGCAAAAGTTGTAGCAAACAGCGATGGAACAGGTTCAGCAATAACTGAGGCAGCTAGTGTCTATTTAGGGAACACACTTTATATAACATTTTCTCATTCAATAACGGGTGGAACAACAACAGTAGATAATCCTATCCCATATGCAGTAACAAAAAACGGAACATACACTTTTACAGTAACAGGAACGGTGAATGGAAAAAGTTATACAAAAAATGTTAGTGTAACAGTAAACCAATTTAAAGATGTTTATGAATATATGCAAACAAATACAAAAGTAACATATTCAGATGGAGAGGTATGGGTACCAGAAGAATTTAAGATTGCAAAAGATTCAGCCTCAACAGTACAAGGAGGAGTAGTAATAGAAGATAAAGAAGGAAACCAATTTGTATGGGTGCCAGTAGCAACACTAGCAGATTATAAGAGAACATGGTATACTGGGTGGTATTCCATTTAGTGACTATTTAGAGGCATTACCAGAAGATGAAAAAACAAGTGTAGAAAGATATAAAGGATTTTATATAGGAAGATATGAAGCAGGAGATAAAGAAAGTACAGAAGCAAAAACATTAAGAAGTTCAAATGATGTAACAAAAACAGTAACAATAAAAGCAAATCAGGCCCCATATAATTATGTAAGAAGAAAACAAGCAGTTTCTTTAGCAGAAGGTTTTGCAACAAAGCAAGGATATAAGGCAAAAACAAAATTAGTAAGTAGTTATGCATGGGATACAACAATAGCATTTTTACAAAAAGTAAATAGTGATTATGGAAGTAGCTCAGAAGAAGGAAATTATTATGATACAACATTTTCATATACAGATATAACAGGAGCAAGTCAAACAAAGGAAAATGATTCAGAAGATAGTTCCAACAGGACAAACCACTCCAGTATGTAATATTTATGATATGGGAGGCAATGTTTGGGAGAGGACGACTGAGTCCTATTCTGACACATACTATCCTTACGCTGGGCGTGGAGGCGGTTACAACAGCTCTTTCGCGAATTATCCAGCCGGTGGTCGCGATGGCGGTTCTGACGTTGCCTTCGATCTTCTCGGGTTCAGGCTCACTTTATTTATGTAGACCTGAGCCCTGGATGCTCGAATTTGAGCATAGCTAAATAAGCAGAACCCAGAGTAACAAGTTTGAAAAGGGAAAATGCTCCTGCCCTTAACAAGGAGCAACTAGAAAATGTAGAGAAGGTAGGAGGCGTTCTGAGTCTTGGCAAAGCCAAGAGTCAGGCCGCTCCTACCGGACTAGTCCTACCGGACTAGTCCTTGTTTTTTTGCAAAAACAAGGATGGGTTAACATAAAAATAAAGGAGGAGAAGATATGCAACAAAGACTCGTTCTATAACATTGCAAAAGAACTCGAAGTGGCACAGGAAAATGAAGGCTACCTAATAGTTATAAGATGTGGAGCTTTCTTCACATCTATTGGAGCAAATGCAATAGCACTCTCAAATGAATTAGGCTTAAAGCTTACATGCTGGAAGAAAGGCTTGTGTAAAGCTGGAGTACCAATAAATGCGTTGTATAACTACGTAAAAAGGTTAGATTCATTAGGCTACAATTATGTAATATACAATTATTCGAAAGACGAAATTATTAATAATGGCAAGAAATATGCGGAATGTTACAGATTTGAAGGAAAGCCTATAGACAAAAGTAATCTGCTTTTGGATTGCAAAGACTGTGAATACTATGAAAAAAGCTACAACAATATAGATATATTTACAGATATGAAAAGAATACAAGAGTTTAAAGAATTAAAAGAAAAGCAAGAAAAAATTGAAAAAATGGGCAAAATTATAAGCCTTTTTGATGAAGATAAATAAATTTCATAAATCTCTAAGTATAAATTCTCAAAATTATACAAAATACAATATGAAATTATTTATAATCTTAAGTTGTAATAAAAATCTAAAAGGTGGTAATAAAATGAGCCAAAGTGAAGAACTAGTATTAATTCCAAAGTATGAAAAATATATGCAATATATGGTAGAAGCAATAGTAAAAATGCCCAGAACAGAAAAATTTAATATTGGAAATGAGTTTAAATCTGTAATGTACAAAACATTAGAAAACATCTTGTACATAAATAAAGTAGAAATATCTAAGCGAATGTATTATTTGAATTTAATAGACGCCTTACTAAGTACACAAAGAGTAATGCTAAGACTAATGGTAAAAAATAGATGGATAGACGAAAAGAAGTTTAGAGTAAGCATGGAAATGCTATATGAAATAGGTAAAATACTTGGAGGGCTAATAAAACAATATGCCAAAAACAATAAGAAATGAATATTGTAAAAAGCTATCATATGAAAAACTAATGCAAGCACACTTAGAAAGTAGAAAAGGGAAATCTACAAGAAAAGAAATAATACAATTTAATCTAAAACAAGAAGAATATATAATGTGGCTGTATGAACAGCTAAAAAACAGAACATACAGACATAGTGGCTATACATCTTTTTATGTAACAGAACCAAAGCTACGAAGAATAGAAAAAAGCATATACATAGATAGAATAGTACATAGATGGTATGTAGACTATTTTATGCAAGAACATTTTGTAAAGAGTTTCAGCTATAGTTCATTTGCTTGTTTAAAAGGCAAGGGCATGCACAATGCATGTTTATATGTACAAGAAATGATGAAACATTGCAAACGTATATGGAATAACTACTATGTAATAAAAATGGACGTAGCAAAATATTTTCAAAATATAGACAAACAAATTTTATATGAAATTTTATGCAGAAAAATAAAAGATAAAAATCTACTATGGCTAACCAGAGAAATACTATATTCAAATGGAGTAGATAAAGGCTTACCAATAGGAAACTACACCAGCCAATGTTTTGCTAACATATATTTAAACGAATTAGATCAATACATGAAGCACAAACTAAAGCTAAAATATACATGTCGTTACATGGACGATGTTGTAGCACTTGTAAATACTAAAGAAGAAGCAATAGAAAAACTTAATTTAATACGTAGCTTTCTAAAAAGACAAGCTTTGCTTAGAACTAAACAGAAAAACACAGATATTTAAAAGTACACAAGGAGTAAACTTTTGTGGTTACAAAATAAATGAATATAGACTAAAAATAAGGGATAAAGGGAAGAGTAAGCTTAAGAAAAAAGTAAAATTTTTAGAAAAGCAAGTAAAACAAGGGAAAATGACCAGCATAGAAGCACATAAATATTTAAGTGGTCATTTAGGATATATAAATGTAGCAAACACAAAAAAAATTAGAAAATAAGCTGTTTGTTACAGAAATATGAATATATTAGGTGCTAATAGCAAAAATGTTTAAAAATACACTTAATAAATTTGAACATATTAATGGAAAAATTTATATAAAAAAGAAACATAATATAAAATAAAAATTAAATAAAAGAAAAACAAAATTGACATTAATCTACTGGGATAAATCGAAAGTCCTATTCGAACACGAACAATCCTTACGCTAAACGTGGAGGCAATTACAACAACAATTTCGCGAATAATCCAGCCGGTAATCGCAATAACAATTCTGACAATGCCAACGATAATATCGGGTTCAGGCTCACTCTAATACAATTTCTAGATTATATATTTTACGGAATATATACAATGAAGGTATTAGTATTAAAGAGATTTATCCCATCCTAATTCAGGTAAACATGAATCAGTAAAACATATGTTAGTACAAAAATGGAATACATGTGTTTTACGAAAATTAGCCGGTAATAAATAAAAGATTACTGGCTTAAAAATAATAAATTCTGGCTGGAATTAAAAGCAGAATTTTATAAAAGAACGACTTAAAGAAAATTTTTTTGAGGCAATTTATTTCTAGTGTAAGGGAAAATAAATTAAAAAATGAATGATATTTTTAATAGGAAAAATAATTAGTGATATAGAATTTAAATTTATAATAAATTCAAAAAATAAAGCAATAGCATGTTTTTTTAAATAGAAACGAAAAAGCAATTTCGATAAATTAAATAGTAAGAGTACAAAAGGCATAATAAAAACTTGCAGTCTTCTTTGGGATTTATAGTCGAATGAAAAACTGCATACACAATAATTCCAAGTCCTAACATAGCTGTTAGCAATGAAACAATGCTTCCTAAAACAGGAATTAGTTCTAATACCCAAATTGCTAAAACTAAAACAGCATGCTAAACAATAGGCATGCTAAACAATCCTTTAGTATTTTTGTTAATTTTTTGACAAATTATTTTAGCCATAGCAATTGCGACTAGTGGTGTTGCAACTTGCATAATTATAAACAAGTAAACAAACAATAGCACGATAGAAGGTAGTATTCCTAATATTGTGCAGAATAGTAGTAAGCATACAAATGGGACTAGAATTAGTGCTAAAGCACCATATCCAAATGTAGCTGCTAATTTGTTTTCAACAATTTTTTGCTCTTTATCTGCAAATTTTGGCATTGCATATACAACAATTAAAACTATAACTAAAGAAACTACTAATAAAGTGTATAAATCATTTAATTTTTCTTTAATAATATCTTTTGGCTCAATTTTAACTTTCTCTATTGGTTTAAATGATGTTGTACCAGACACAATGTCTTCTGAAATTGCAAAGAACTCTTGAAGAATAAGATAAATTTCCTAAAATAACTGCAGAATCAGATACATATATTTCATCAAATGCAAAATTTGCATTTCTTCCGATAGTTCCGCCAAGTTTTAATGTGTTACCACCAGCTGTGATGTCTTGCATAATTCTAGCATTGTTATTAATAGTTAAATTGCTAGATATAGAGAATACATCAGATACTGTACCATCAATTGTAACGTTTTCTGCACAAACAAATAAAGTTGAATTAATAGAACCAGTAGTTTCTATTTTTAAGTTTTGTGCAAGTGCAAAAACATTTCCAGAAATATTACCACTAATAGTAAGATCTTGAGCCATTACAAAAACATTTCCTTCAACAGGATAGTCAATTGTAACAGAAGAATTTGCTAAATACAATGTTTTAGAAACAACGTTTGAAGTAGCTTCTAAATTTTCGTCAACTAGCATAATTCCTGCTTCGTTATCTGCTTTTGTAATTGGTGTTTCATTATCTGCAAAAACAACAGATGAAAGTAACACAACTAAAACTAAAGCAAAAAATAAAATTGATTTTAATTTCTTTGAAAATTTCATAAAATTTCCCCTTTCTATATGTAATTTATAAAAACACTATATAATTAAAATGGCTAAATGTCAATGAAATTTACAATAATTCTTTAATGGACATTTATCACATTTTGGATTCTGAGAAGTACATAAATTTCTTCCATGCCAAATAAAAATATGATTAACATCTTTGTAGTATTCTTTTGGAATTACTTTTAATAAATCTTGTTCAATTTTTGATGGCTCGGTTTCTTTTGAGAATCCGAGTCTATTTGCAATACGTTTGCAGTGCGTATCTACTGCAATTCCTTGTGGCATATTAAAAGCCTCCAACATTATAACATTGGCACTTTTTCTGCCAACACCAGGAATAGTCATAAGTTCTTCCATAGTCTGTGGAACAACACCATTAAAATCTTTCATGATTTTTTCGCCGGCTAATTTCAAATTTTTAGCCTTATTCTTATAAAAGCCACATGGGTGAACAAGTTCTTCTAATTCATGAATATCAGCATTAGCAAAGTCTTGCGGAGTATCATATTTTGCAAATATAGTTGGAGTTGTCTTATTTACTCGCTCATCAGTACATTGAGCAGATAAACAAACAGCCACCAACATTTCAAATGGGGTATTAAAATCTAGACTACACTTGGCGTCTGGATAAAATTCTTTTAAAATTTCTATAATCTTAATTGCATTTTGTTTTGTCATAAAGAGTCCTTTTCGTATTTTGATTTCAAGGAAAAATAATTAGAAACTTATATAATTTTTCCAAAATAAAGCTCTAATCTTAGTACAGTAAAATGTACAATAAATAATTTCGTTTAAAGCTCAGCTCAATTATACAATATTTTTCAAAATAAATAAATAGAAGCACGTTTATGTAAAACAAATAATATTATATAAAAAAGGAGGTAATATATGTTTGAAGCATTAAAAAAGACTATAGGAGTTTGCCTTATTGGAATAGGCTTGGGAATATTGCTTGTGTTATTACTTCCAATTACAGGATGGCTATTTATAATAGGTTGCGCATTGTTTATATTAGGTGTTGCGTGGTTATTCTGCAAAAAGTAGCAAAATAGTAGTTTAGGTTGAGAAATAATTACAATTTTGGTTTCGTAAAATTACATTTACAACAACATACACAAAGTATGCTCCATTACCTTTTAAATTTTGCCAAAATTTAATTTTTCAAACCAGATTTGTACCTTGTAGGGAGGAGTGTGATTAAATATGAAAATTGTGGTAAAAAAGGTGCCAAAATTTTTAAGAGGCTTTGTTAAATTAATATTCGGATTGAAAGAAGAATAATACATATGAAAAAATAAAATGATGTAAAAACAAGACTACTAAAAAGTAGCCCTATTAAATACATCATTTTATTTCTGTATAATAATTTATTTCGTTTATTCAAAATAACAATAATCGTCAGGACCAACTAAATGGAACGACGATTTTAAATTATGCTCTGTTTACTTTTCCAGAACGTAGACATTTTGAACATACTTGAATTGTTTTTGTTTCTCCATCTACAACAGCTTTAACGCTTCTTAGATTTGGTTTCCATGTTCTAGAAGCTCTTCTACTAACATGAGAACGTGCTATACTAATTTTATTTCCGTGTGATACTGCTTTTTCACAAATTGCACATTTTGCCATAACTATTGCACCTCCTATTGATTTACTAAAATCGACTATCAAATATGATATCATAAAATTATTAAAAAAACAAGTCTTTTACACTAAAAAAAAACAGGTTATATAAAAGATTTTTTTAAAAATTTATTTATTGTATTAAAAATGCTATATTAAATATAGACATTTGAGGCGGGATTATATTTGATAACAAGTATTAGACTGTTATTTTTTTATCAATTATATATACAATGAATAAATATAGTATTTTTACTAATACTACTAAAAAGGATTTTTTATGTGGAAAAAGATATTAGTTGGTTTAATTGTTGGATTTATTAGTGGAATGTTTGCGTCTGGCGGAGGTCTTTTACTGATTCCAGCATATATTCATTTTTTCGATTCTTCAGAAAAAGAGGCGAGAGCCACGGCTATATTTTGTATATTGCCAATGGTGCTAGTTACAGCAATATTCTATGGAACAGGTAACTATATAAATTGGAAAACTGGAATACTGTGCTGTATTGGTGGAATTATCGGTAGTTTTATAGGATCAAAATTATTGGCTATATTAAAAGGAAAATATTTAAAATTAATTTTTATTTTATTTCTAATTTATTCTGGTATAAAGATAGTGTTTTTCTAAAAGACTATAGAAAGGTGGAAGGCATGAAATGTTAGAAATAATTATCGGAATTTTAGCAGGTATATTTACTGGTTTAGGAATGGGTGGAGGCTCTGTATTAATCTTATTTTTAACACTATTTTTAAATTTAGAACAACACATAGCACAGGCAACAAACTTGTTGTTCTTTATTCCATCTGCATTAGTTTGTATTATTATTAATACAAAAAAGAAAATTAATCAACTTTAAAAATGCAATGTTTTTCATAGTATTTGGAGTAATAGGAGCTGTTTGTGGAGCAGTAGTATCAAGGGATATGCCAGTTACAAAACTGCGAAAACTTTTTGGAGTATTTCTATTATTTATAAGTGCATATGAAATATATTCCTATTTTAAACTGTATATAAAAGGTAAAAAAAGACAATACTAAACTAAAAAGGAGGTAATTACATGAAATTTATTGAAGGAATGCTAGTTGGAAGTATGGTTACAGTCGGTGTAACAATGTTTTGTACAGACTGGATATCAAAAAGTGACACAAAGAAAATGATGAAAAAAGGAAAAAACAATTTGCAAGAAAAATGGGATTAGTTTAAATATAAAAATCATAGAAGGAGCGGAAAAATCCATTCCTTCTATTTTCTCTATACTAAAAATTGCTGTAATGTTATAAAAAATATTAAGAAAAGTTTACATTTATATTTAGGCATAGTATAATATTAATAGAAAAAAGAGAAAATATAATTTTTTATGAACTATTTAGGGAGGGATAAAAATGATTAAGGAATTAGTAATGGAAGTAACGAATTCACTTCCAGATACAGCAACATTTGATGATATTATTGAAGCAATTTATACAAGGATTAAAATTGAAAAAGGGCTGAATGCAGTTAAAGAAGAAAAAAAGGATTATCTACAGAAGAATTACTAGAGGAGATGAAAGCATGGTAATTATATGGACGACTCCAGCAGTGACGGATTTAGAAAATTATAAAAATAATACTAAGAAAACAAATTTTAAGGAATATCTAAAAAGTCTAGTAGAATATGTAGATGATTTGAAGCTAAATCCAAGATTAGGAAAAGTATATACATATGTACAAGGAACAATAATAAGACAATTAATTTATAGAGAACATAAAATTTATTATTCTATAAATGATGAGAATATTCATATTTTAGCTGTAATTCATTCTCGTCAAGATACAAAACAAAGGTTAAAATATATAAAAGAGGAATTAAATTAAAATCATAGAAGGAGCGGAAAAATCCATTCCTTCTATCTTTTTGTCTAATCAAAAGGCTGTATATTTTTAATATTTAGCCTTAGTTTTCTGCAAGATTATTGTTCTGATGATGCTTCTGAATCTCTATTGCAACATGGCTTTTCATCGCAAGGTTTTCCTGGCTTTCCTGGTTTCCAGTCGTCTTTCTTGCAATCCATGTCAACACCTTTTAAGCATTCACCTTGGCGGTGACACTCAGTACATATTTTTGCGTGTTTTACGTTGTTAACCCAAATTTCAACTTCATAAAGTCTGTTAGCGCAAAGTGGTCCGAATACGAATTCTCCATTGTCATCAGTAAATGTGTGAGAAACAGGTTTTCTAATATCTTTTCCCATTTTACACTCAACTTCTATAAGTTTTACAACAGCGTCTTTTACAGGATCTTTGTAGCAATCTCTAACTATACCATAAATAACATTTCTATTATCTTCTGGCAAAGTTATATCAAGGTCATATTGTTTTCCTCTTTCTATTACTCCGTCAACATTAACAACTGGGCAAATATTCTTATCATATTCCATAATTTATTCTTCCTTTCATTTAATTAGCAATTATTGCTTTATATATATTATGTAATGGTAATATTTTTGTTACTGTTGCATTAGTGCTGGTTTTGCCATATAATCTGTTAAGGTTGAAGAATAATTACAATTTTGACTAAGTCAGTTTTCATTGTCAAAATTTAATTATTTTCCAATTTGATTTGAATATGGAAGGAATAAGATAAATATGGATAATAGACCGATTGGAATGTTTGACTCTGGAGTAGGAGGACTAACAGTTTATAAAGAAATACGAAAGAAATTTCCAAATGAAAATATTGTGTATTTAGGAGATACGAAAAGTTTCCCGTATGGAAGTAAATCTAAAGAAAGTATTATAAATTTAACTAAGAGTGGAATAGATTTTCTAATTTCGAAGAATGTGAAAGCAGTAGTTATCGCATGTGGTACGGCCACGAGTCAGGCTTTAGATGCTGTAAAAGAATTATATGATATTCCGATTATTGGAATTATAGAGCCAACAGCAAAATACATATCGAAGAATAAGAATATTCATAAAGTTGGTGTTGTTGCAACAGCGGGAACGATTAGGAGCAATGTTTGGGAAAAATCTATTTTGAATTACAATAATAATTTAGAAATTTTGAGCAATCCATGCCCGTTGTCAGCACCGATGGCAGAAGAGGGATGGATTGATAACGAAATAGCAAAATTAACTGTACATGAGTATATGAAAAATTTGCATGATGTAGACGCCTTAGTACTTGGATGCACGCACTATCCGTTATTTGTAGAGCTATTTAAGAATGAATTGAGAACAGATGCCGAAGTTATAAACACTGGAACTGTAATTGCAAATCAGCTTCAAAATCTTTTAGGGGAAAATTTATTGAGTGGTTCTAAAACAGGAAAAACAGAAATATATTTAACAGATACGGAATGTAATTTTATATCTGTGGCACAAAAAGTTTTAACAGAAGGAAATCTAGATATAAAAAAAAAGCTGAAACAATATTGTGAAAAATGTAAAAAATATTAGTAGAAATTAACTCGTTAATGTGATAAAAAAAAAATTAATTTTTTATTTGTATTATGAAGAAAATTTATTATAGAATTAACAAAATTTTGAAAAAAAAATTTTTGAAAAAAGTATTGATTTTTTAAATTTCTTGTATTACAATTTAATTGAAGTGGTAGAAAGTGGTACAAAGTGGTGAAAAAGTGTTAGCGAGGTGAATAAAAGTGTTAATTGGAGAATACGAACATTCTCTTGACGCGAAGGGCAGATTAATAATGCCAGCCAAGTTAAGAGAGGACATGGGAGAAAAATTTATACTAACAACAGGTTTAGATGGTTGTTTGTTTGGATTTTCTATGTCTGAATGGGAAAAATTCGAAGATAAATTAAAAGCACTACCAATCACCAACAAAAATGCTAGAAACTTTGTAAGATTTTTTTTATCAGGAGCAACAGAATGTGAATTAGACAAACAAGGAAGATTTTTAATAGCAGGAAAGCTTCGTGAAGTTGCAAAATTAGACAAGGATGTAACAATAATCGGAGCTGGTACCAGAATAGAAATCTGGGACAAGGCAAAATGGGAAGAACATAATAGTGAAGAAAATCTTTCTATTGAAGAAATAGAACAAAACATGGAAGATTTAGGTATATAACTTTTATAAGTTTATATAGTCTTAAACAAAAAAGAGAAAATTATAAACAAATGATAAAACATTAAAATACTAAAGCCAAATGTGAACAAAAGAAAAAATATTTTCAACTAAAAAAATGTATCCAACTAAAGAAAACTAACCTACACCAAAAGAAAACACAAGATGAAATCCAATTCAAAAGATTAAATATTTTAAATTACCAAAGCTAAATTTAGTAGAAACTAAAGATGGCTATAAATTACCACTAAAGATAATTAAAATTACGAATGATGGAGTGAACAAATGAAGTCCAAAATACTAATGAAAAGGATAATAAGATAGCACTTGCCAGTTGGTATGAATAATACCAACTGATTGTGCTATATAAAATTTTAAAAAGTAGAGGATAGAAACTTGGAATTTAAACATACCCCAGTAATGCTAAATGAATGTATTGAAGGACTTAATATAAATCCAGACGGAATATATGTTGATGGAACTCTTGGAGGAGCCGGACACAGCAAAGAAATTGTTAAAAGGTTGTCTAAAAAGGGAATGTTAATTGGCATTGACCGTGATGAGGAAGCTTTAAAAGCTGCAAAAAGAAAATTTAAAAGAATTTTCAAATGTAAAATATGTTCATGGTAATCATGATGAAATAAAAGAAATCTTAGAAGAATTGAATATAGACAAAGTTGATGGAATTTTGTTGGATTTGGGAGTTTCGTCATACCAATTAGACGAGCGTAATAGAGGATTCAGTTATTTAGGAAGCAATGAACTAGATATGAGAATGGATCAAACGCAGTCATTAACAGCAAAAGATGTTGTTAATAATTATGACGAGGAAAAAACTTGCCAATATTATTTTTGAGTATGGAGAAGAAAAATTTTCTAGAAATATTGCAAGAAATATCTGTAAATATAGAGCTGAAAAAGTTATAGAAACAACAGATGAGCTTGTAAAAATAATAGAAGCATCTATACCAAAATCTAAACAAAAAGACGGACACCCTGCAAAGAGAACATTTCAAGCAATTAGAATAGAAGTAAATAATGAAATAAAACCATTGTATTATACTGTTTTAAATTCTATTGAATGTTTAAAAGAAAATGGAAGACTATGCATTATAACATTTCATTCATTAGAAGATAGAGCAGTTAAAAATGCGTATATAGAAGCTCAAGGACATTGTACATGCCCCAAAGAATTGCCATATTGCGTTTGTAATTATAAATCTTATGGAAAAATAATTAACAAAAAGCCAATAGAGGCAACAGAGCAAGAAAAAAAGAAGAAAACTCGAGGTCAAAGAGCGCTAAGCTTAGAATATTTGAAAGACACGAGAAAAAATAAACCTAAAGAAGAAAAAAAGAGGTGGGGAATAACTTATGGCAAACTATGGAGGCTTTGGGTATCAGTATGAGACTAGCCCAAAAAAATTACAGCCTGAATATGTACCAACAAAAAAAAGCTAAGAAAAAAAAATGTAAAGCCACAAAACACAAAAAGAAACCTAGCAAACAGCAAAAGAATAAGTACAATTATAAACCAGTAGTTTATATTGGTCTTGCTTTTGTTATGCTATTTACCATAAGTTATAGATACTCACTAATAAATGAAGAATACAATTCAAAAGAAAACATAAAATCAAAAGTGAGTGCGGTGCAAAAAAGAAAACGAGCAATTAAAAGTAAGCATAGAAAATAGCTTAAATTTAAGTTCTATCGAAAAGGCTGCACAAGATAAATTGGGAATGCAAAAACTAGATAATAACAACAAAATTTATCTAGACTTACAGAAAAAAACTACGTAGAACCTGCATCAGAAGAAGTAATATTAAATGATAATTCTTCTTGGTTCGAAAAATTAATAAAAAAATTAACACAGATTATTAAATAGATAATACTTATTTTATAAAATAGGTATTATCTTTTTTGTTAGGGAATATTCAATGGAAATTCGAATACATATAATTAGGTGATTTGTATGTTAAGGAATTTTTTGAATATTAAGAAATTAAAAAAGCAAGAACAGAATAGTAGTAGAGATGAGAAATTAAATAAAAATTTATTACATAGAAAGAATAAAAATAAGAATAAAGCAGAGAAAAGGTTAAAAAGAGCATCTAAGATGAAGAAATATCAACTAGAAAAGACTGGTGAAATTTCTCTAGAAGAAGAGAATTAGAATAGCTCTTTTAATTGTTACTACCGTTTTTCTGGCTTTAATAATAAGGGTTGCATGGATTCAATTTCATAATGGAGATAGTTTACAACAAATGGCATATTTACAACAAACCTTAGATAGAAAAATTAATCCGAAGAGAGGAACTATTTATGAGGCAACTGTTAAGACAGTACTAGCAACTAGCAGTAGTGTTGAAACAATTACTATAAATCCTGTAAACATATCTCAAGAAAATAAGGAGAAAGTTGCTAGAAAATTTGCCGAATTGTTTGAATTAGATTATGAAAAGGTTTTAAAAAAGGTAAATAAGAAAACTGAGATAGAGACGATTGCAAAAAAGTTGATAACGATAAAAGCAATGAGCTTCGTGTATGGATGAAGAATGAGAATATTACATCTGGAATTAATATTGATGAAGATACTAAAAGATTTTATCCTTTTAATAATTTAGCTTCGCAAATAATAGGATTTTGTGGTAGTGATAATCAAGGGCTAGCGGGGATAGAGGCTAGGTATGACGATGTTTTAAATGGAGAAAATGGTAAGATTTTAAAGATGACAGATGCCAAAGGGCTAGATATTAGTGATGTATCTGAAAATTATGAGCCTGCGAAAGACGGAAATGATTTAGTACTTACTATTGATGCAACGATTCAAGGAATTGCAGAAAAATATTTGAAAGAAGCTTGTATAGATAATGTGTGTACAGATGGTGGAAACATATGTGTAATGAACCCTAAAAATGGGGATATTCTTGCAATTGCAAGTTACCCAGATTTTAATTTGAATGATCCGTATACTATAAATAATGAAGAACAAAAAGCTAATTGGAGTTCTATGACTGCAACTGAACGTTCAAATGCACTTCAGGCAATGTGGAGAAATAAGGCGATTTCGGATACATATGAGCCGGGGTCAACATTTAAACTAGTAACTGCATCAACTGCACTACAAGAAGGCATAGTTCAAACAACGGATAAAGAAGGCGAGTTTTGTTGTGTTGGCTATATTGATGTGGCTGGAACTAAGATGAAATGCTGGAGATATTATAGGCCACATGGGCCTGAGAGCCTAAGGCAAGCACTTATGAATTCGTGCAATCCAGTATTTATAGGGTTAGGAGAAAAGATAGGAGTTACTAAATATTATGAATATTTAAGAAAATATGGATTCTTAAGTAAAACTGGAATAGATTTGCCAGGAGAAGCAACAGGAATATTCTTGGCAGAGAAAAAAGTTGGACCAGTAGAGCTGGGAACAATTGCATTTGGTCAAAGATTTGAGGTTACACCAATACAAATGATAACAATGGTTTCTACAATAGCGAATGGAGGCACATATATAAAACCAAGAGTCGTAAAGCAAATAATAGACAGCAAAACAGGAGAAGTAACAAACGTAGAAGTAGAGAAAAAAGACAGAGTAATATCAGAGGAAACGTCTAAAAAAATGCTTAGTATGATGGAAAGTGTTGTTGCAGAAGGAACCGGGAAAAATGCTCAAGTAAAAGGATACAGTATAGGCGGAAAAACAGGAACATCAGAAGATGGTGTAAATACAGGAAAATACGTAACATCATTCATCGGAACAGCTCCAATATCAGATCCAGAAGTGTGCATATTAATAACCTTGTACAATCCAACTGGAGAAGGCGGACATCAAGGCGGAGGAGTTGCAGCACCAATAGGCTCACAAGTACTAGGAGAGGTACTTCCATATCTAGAAATAAAAAAAGATAATGAACAAGAAGAAGAAAAAAGGAAGTTGAAGTTCCAAACATAATTGGAATGACAGAAAAAAAGAAGCCAAAAAGGCATTAGAAGACGTTGGACTACAATTAGAATTTAAGAGAAGTGAAGAAAAAGAAACAATAACTGACCAATTACCAAAAGCAGGAATAAAAACAAAAAGTGGTACAATAATAATCGCCCAACTATAGGGACGCCCCTTTTTTGGGCGAAAAATATTTTTAAGATTTATTTTCGCATCAAAAAGGAGTCATCTATTGGACAAATTTATTCTGCTTTTAATTCATTTTGACAAGTTCCTGTTTCAAAAATATCTTTAATATTTTGGCATGTATCACTTGCAATTTTATTTAAAGCTTCAGATGTGAAAAATGCTTGGTGTGCAGTTATTATAACGTTTGGCATAGAGATTAATAGTGATAAGTTTTTATCTCTCTTATATGAACCAGACATATCCATTAAGAAGTAATCTTCTTCATGTTCGTATACATCTAATCCTACACCGCCAATTTTTCCAGTTGATAATTCAGCTATTAAGTCATCTGTGTTAATTAATCCACCTCTACTACAGTTGATTATTATAACTCCTTCTTTCATCTTGTCCAAAGATTTTTTGTTGATTATATGCTCTGTTTCAGGTGTAAGAGGGCAGTGAAGTGATATTATATCAGATTTTTCACATAATTCATCAAAGCTAACGTATTCGAATCCTAATTCTTCAGCTGCTTTTTCGTCTTTGAATAAATCATATGCAATAACCTTTGTTCCAAATCCTTTCATTATTTGGATAAATACTTTTCCAATTTTTCCAGTTCCAACAACTCCGACTGTTTTACCATGTAAATCAAAGCCAACAAGTCCTTCAAGTGCAAAGTTGTATTTTTTTACTCTTTGATAAGATTTGTATATTTTTCTGTTTATATTTAGTAATAGGGCGGTGGCATGCTCTGCAACAGCATATGGAGAGTATTGTGGAACACGTACGGCTCTAATGTTACCAAGATGTTTTAAATCTACATTGTTAAATCCAGCACATCTTAGAGCTAATAATTTAACTCCACATTCATTTAAAATATCTAAGGTTTCTTTATCTGCCTTATCATTTACGAAAATACAAACAACATCATATCCTTTTGCAAGTGGTGCTGTTTCTGCGTTTAATCTTGACTTGAAATAAGTAATTTGATAATTGTATGTTTTGTTATACTCATCAAATAATTTCTTATCGTAATCCTCAGTATCAAAAAATGCTATTTTTATCATAATAAATCAATTCCTTTCTTGCTTAATTTTCAGAAAATAGAAGTGTTTTCTAAATTAAGCCACCTATTAGTATATTACCAAATTTGGTAAAAATCAATACAAAAAATTACAAAAAATAAAAAATCCCATACTCTCTTATGCAGAGTGTATGGAACTTTATGAGGACTCACAGAGTATCAGTCGTTTGCAACTCTATACTCTACGGTGCTATTGGATTTTACCATGCACCAGTTTTGAGTACGAATTTTTTCGCCAGGTCGAAAAGCAATCCAAACAGGGCAATAGCCATAGGCCTCGATAACAGTAGGCTGATGTGCAGATACCTGAAGGTTAAAGTTACGAATCGCATCGACACTAGGAGTATAGTTACTCCGAATAACAATAAGGTCACAGTTTTCAGGGGCTTCTGCAACTACTTGCCGTAACCATTTTGTGTGAGCCTTAACGTTAAGGTTAGCATAAAGCAAGTAGAGACTGGAAAAGTCCAGAATTTTTTTGACGGCTGCTTCAAAAACATTAACAGCCACATCTAAATTGGTAAATGAAAAATACGGTTCGGGTTCAACCTTTGCTAATTCAGGAAACTCACATTCCCAGTTAGTAGTTAAAGTTTTTCGATATTCATCCCACTGCTTTTCCCGAGCAGACATTGCTTTGGCCACCATGAAATATGCTGCTTTTGATTCAACTTTTTTAAGAATCGATTTTGTTCTCGCGAAAGAACGGGAACGCTGATGTTGTTCAGAGCCATTTGTGTCTCAAATGTTCGCATTGAAAAATCCTCACTTCTGTGTGGTAGTAACAATAGGAAAAATTAATCCTCATTGCAAACTATCATTTTGTAAATAACGTACATTTACAGTATAGCATATTTTATGTAAATTTGCAAACTAAGTGCGTAAAAAAATATTGAATGAAACTACACAAGAGTATTTCTATTAAAAATCTGGAAATTAAATTTAATGATAACTTTAAATATTAAATTAATCTTTTTACTAATTTTCTACGTTAACGAATATAATGTACTATAAATTTTTTAGAAAAAATGACTATAACCCTATACAAATGCGTTTTTTAATTATATAATGTTAAAAGTAAAGTTGAAGAATGACAATGTAAATATTAATCCAATAAATTCGGAGAGGAATGGTAATTATGAATTTAAAGAAAATTTTAGTTGGAATAGACGGAATTAAAGCTAAAGGTGAAATTGATAGAGAGATTACAACAATAGAAAAAGATTCCAGAAAAGTTGTTGAAGGAAGTATGTTTTTTGCAATTAAAGGCTTCACAACAGATGGAACACAGTATATAAATAGTGCAATAGAGAAAGGTGCAAAGACTATTCTTGTTGAAGAAACAACAGACATTAGGAGCTTAAATATACCAGAAGATGTAACTCTTATTGTTGTGCCAGATGCAAGATATGCGATGGCAATTTGTGCATGTAATTTTTACGATAATCCATCAAAAAAAGTTAAGCTAATTGGAGTTACTGGAACAAAGGGCAAGACTACTACAACATTTATGATTAAAGAAATTTTACAAAAGCAAGGAATTAAGACTGGACTAGTTGGAACCATAGCTGTTTATAGTGGAGATAAGAAGTTGCTTGATAGTGATAGAACAACTCCAGAAAGTATAGAACTACAACAATATTTTGCACAAATGGTTGAAGATGGTTGCCAAGCAATTGTAATGGAAGTTTCTTCACAAAGCTTGAAACTAAACAGAGTTGCAGGATGCCAATTTGACATTGCAGTATTTACAAACTTTTCAGAGGATCACATTAGTCCAAAAGAACACCCAAATATGCAAGATTATTTCGAGTCTAAATTAAAGTTATTTAAGATGTGCAAATGTGGGTTTGTAAATGTCGATGATTTACAAGTTTGCAAGGTACCAAGTTTAGTACCAGATTGTGAGATAACAACATATGGAATCGACAATGCATGTAATTTACTTGCAAAAGATATTACAATTACAAATTCGTATGTAGATTTCAAGGTTAAAATTGGAGATAAAAATGAAAGAGTAAAAGTTGGAATTCCTGGAAGATTCAGCGTGTATAACAGCTTAGCTGCAATTTGTGTTGCAACAAAATTAGGCTGTTCTGCAGAAAATATAAAAGATGCTTTATTAGAAGTAAGAGTACCAGGAAGATCTGAACTTGTAAATAACAGCAAAGATTTAACAATTATGATAGATTATGCACATTCTCCAGAAAGCCTAGAAAATATACTAAATGCCGTAAAATCATATACTAGAGGAAGAGTAATTTCTGTATTTGGTTGTGGAGGAGACAGAGATACAACAAAAAGACCTATAATGGGTGAAATATCAGGAAAAATTGCAGATTTTACAATAATTACATCAGATAACCCAAGAACAGAAGACCCTCAAACAATAGTAGATGAAATAGAAACAGGAATAAAAAAGACTAAAGGAAAATATGTATGTATAGTAGATAGAATAGAGGCTATTAAATATGCAATAAATATGGCTAGCAAGAAAGATATAATTGTGCTTGCAGGAAAAGGACACGAGCCATATCAAGAGATAAATGGAGTAAAACATCCATTTGATGAAAGAATAATAGTAAATCAAATAATCAAAGGAGAAATATAAAATGGCATACCAAATAAAGATATTAATGTTGGCATTTGCTATAGCATTTGTAATATCTCTAATAGTAATACCAATATTACGTAGAAGAAAAATAGGGCAACAAGAAAGAGACGATGGTCCAAAGTCTCATCTAAAAAAACAGGGAACTCCTACAATGGGCGGAATTGTAATGATTTTAGCCATAATAATAATAGGAGCAATAGTATTTTTTAAATATTCAAAATCCATAGATGCATCTGAACAGACAATGGCTAAAAATTTAATATCACTAATATTAGTAACAGTTGGGTTTGGACTGGTAGGCTTTGTAGACGATTTTAAGAAGTTAATTTTAAAAAATACAGAGGGACTAAAACCAAAATATAAAATGTTTGGACTGTTGATAATAGCAACAATATTCACGGTATATTTAACAAATGTAATGCATATTGGAACAGATTTAATAATTCCATTTGCGAAAACGTCAATTACATTGCCAATTTGGCTATACATACCATTTACCATATTTGTTATGCTTGGAACTACAAATGCAATTAACTTAACAGATGGAATAGATGGATTAAGTACATCTGTCACAACAATTATATTAACATGTTTAACTGTTATAGGAATAATTTTTGGAGTTAAAGAAATTGTTATAATGGGAGTTAGCTTGATAGGAATATGCTTAGCATTCTTGCTATTCAACTTACACCCAGCAAAAAAGTATTCATGGGTGATACTGGATCACTATTCTTAGGCGGAGCGGTTTCTGTAATGGCTATTTATTTGAAATTACCAATTTTATTATTAATAATTGCAATAATTCCAGTATTAGAAACTTTATCAGACATAATACAAGTTGCACACTATAAAAGAACTGGAAAAAGAGTATTTAAGATGGCACCATTACATCATCATTTTGAATTATGTGGCTGGAACGAAAATGCTATTGTTTCAGTATTTAGCATAATAACATTAATAGCATGCATGATTGGTCTAGCCGCAATATAAAATTGAAAGGACGAACAAATGCAAAGAGAAAAAAAGAAAGTTAAAAGATTTTCAAAATTCATGAATAATAAAATGGATTACATTTTATTTATAACCGTATTAATACTGCTATCTTTGGGTGTTGTTATGGTTCTTTCGGCGAGCGCACCATCTGCTCTTTCGTCAACAGGAAAAAGCTATACATATTTTTTAAAACAATTTGAATTTGCTTTGGTTGGAATAGGATTAATGTTATTCTTTTCAAAATCTGATTATAGATTTTTAAGAAAATATTATAAGGTTATATATGTAATATCTGTTGCAATTTTACTTTTAGTTTTAGTACCGAAACTTGGAAAAGTGTTAATGGTGCAAAAAGATGGATTGAAATAAAGGGAATAGGGCAGTTCCAACCATCAGAATTTACAAAAATAGGTTTAATAATATTTTATGCAGGATATTTATCAGACCACAAAAACGATTTAAAGCAATTTGGAAAAGGATTTGTATTGCCTATGGCATTTTTAATTCCTCCAATTGCAATATTGTACTTTGTTCAAAACCATTTGAGTGTATCTTTAGTTGTAGGTATTGTAACCTGTGTAATGATGTTAATGGCTGGATGCAGGCTGTTGCATTTTATGTTTGCTGGTCTGGCAGGAGTCGCGGGAGTAGCCTTAGTAATAATAAGAGAGTTATTAAAAGGTGATGCTAGTGACTCGTTTAGAATGGATAGAATTATGACATTCTTTGATCCTTGGTCTGATGCGACAGGAACGGGTTACCAAATGGTACAAAGTCTGTATGCGATTGGTTCTGGAGGATTGTTTGGAGTAGGACTAGGAAACAGTAAACAAAATATTTGTACATACCAGAACCACAAAATGATTTCATATTTGCAATAGTTGCAGAAGAATTGGGTTTTGTAGGTTGCGTTACAATTATATTATTATTTGCAATTTTTGTATGGAGAGGAATCGTAATTTCTATGAAGGCACCAGATATGTTTGGAAGTTTGCTTGCAATAGGAGTTACAACACTTGTAGCAACACAAGCAATAATCAATATCGCAGTTGTTACAGCATCTATACCAACAACTGGTATGGCACTTCCTTTTTTCAGTTACCGGAGGAACCGCACTGTTAGTACTACTGGCTGGAGTGGGAATTTTGCTTAATGTGTCAAGGGCAGGTTCAAAGGTTTAGAGCTTGAAAAATAATTACAATTTTGGCTACGTCAAATTTCTTTTCGGACGCGGTTACATACACAAAGTATGAACCTTTGCCTTTGAAAATCATTTTCTTTGTCAAAATTCAATTTTTTCCAAACTAAATAAATCGAATAAAGAAAGGTGTAAGAAATGAAAGTAGTAATTGCTGCGGCTGGAACTGGAGGACATATAAACCCAGGAATAGCTATTGCCAATAAAATAATGGAGAAAGAACCACAATCAAAAATAATTTTCATAGGAACTGGTAGAGGATTAGAAAAAGATTTAGTACCAAGAGCAGGCTATGAGCTAAAAACAGTTGAAGCATATGGAATTAATAGAAAAATCAATTTAGATAATATTAAAAGATTATGCAAAACTATAAAGGCTGTTGGTCAAGCTAAAAAGATATTAAAAGAGTTTAAGCCTGATATAGTCATTGGTACAGGCGGATATATATGTGTTTCTGTGTGTATGGCAGCAAGCCAGTTGAAAATTCCAATAATATTGCATGAAAGCAATGCTTTTCCAGGAGTAGCTGTAAAGGTAATGGCTAAAAAAGCAGATGAAATATTGCTAGGCTTCGAAGAAGCAAAAGAAAGAATTTCAAATGCAAGAAAAATAGTTGTTACTGGGACACCAACGACAAGTAAATTCAAATAGATTAAGTGATGAGCAAAAATATAACTTGAAACAGGAAATGAAATTGAAACAAGATTTGCCTGTAGTATTATTTTTTGGTGGAAGTCAAGGAGCCCAAAGCATAAATAATGCAATACTTGGAATGATAGAAAATAGGCTTAATGAAAAGTACCAAATAGTTTGGGCAGTTGGACCAGGAAACTATGATGAGGTAAAAGAAAAACTAAGAATTAAGAATATAGATATTGATAATATAGAGAATACAAAAATATTACCATACATATATAATATGCAAGAGGTTATGGAAATGTCAGATTTAGTTGTGTGCAGAAGCGGAGCAATGACTATTACAGAGATTGCTACGATAGGAAAACCTGCAATATTTATTCCATATCCATTTGCAACAGAAAACCATCAAGAATACAATGCAAAAGTATTGGAAAAAGTTGGTGCTGCAAAAATTATATTAGATAAAGAATTAAATTTTACAAAATTAAATAACACGATAAATAATATTGTGAAAGACACAGAAACCTTAAAAACAATGGGAAAATCGGCAAAAAGAGTTGCAAGAGCTGATGTAGAGGAAAACATATACAAGGAGATTTGTCGAATTGTGTCGAAACATGAAACACGAAATAACTTGCCACCAGAATAATCTGGTGGTATTATATTTTTTTAAAGGGGATAAGTAATTGTAAAAAATTTCAAAATTTTAATAGCATATGTACTACTAATTGATAATAGAAAAGTTATCAAATATTTTCGTTTATTAGAATAATTAATTTTACAATACTAAATTTTCCTCTAGGAAAGGTTGTGATTTAATATGAAAAAACTATTTGGAGAAGCTAATATTAATGTAGAAAATTTTAATGAAGCAGAAAGAAAACAAAAAATAAAGGTAAAATATTACAAGCTGACCGCCTCAGAAGTAAAAGAAGATGAGAAAAAATTTGGAATTGCATTAGTAAAAGAAGAAAATGATGGAAAGAAAGATGTTATAACAGAAAAGGTAATAGAAAGTCATTTATCAAACAATGAAAATTTAATAGATAATTTATTAAAAATACTCGTAAATTACCAAGTAACACCAGTCGCAACAGGAGATATAATATCAGATTTTAAGAAATGTCCAGAATTAATTTTTAGTATGACAAAGTAAGAAATGAGTATATGTGTTAAAAATAACTTACAAAAATTACGGATATGTGTTCAAATAGACTTTAAAAAATTACGGATATGTGTTTAAATGCACTTGAAAAAATCGCGGATATGTGAAAAGATTTGAAATCTATTGAAAATTAACGCTTCAAAAACTTGAAAATTAAATAAAATTACGCTACAATATATTGACGAAATTAAATTTGAAGAAAGGGTTAATCAATAATTATAGATTTTCTATAAGAATGATTATACGAAAAAGTTAATGGCAGATAAATTAATTATTGTTGAGTCGCCTGCAAAGGCTAATACTATAAAAAAATTCTTAGGTGGAAATACGAAAGTAGTTGCATCAATGGGGCATATAAAGGGATTTACCAAAATCTAAGCTTGGAGTTAATATTGAAAATGATTTCGAGCCAGAGTACATAAATATTAGGGGAAAGGGAGATTTAATAAAATCTTTGAAAAAAGATGCCAAAAGTGCAAAAACTGTGTATCTTGCAACCGACCCTGATCGTGAAGGAGAAGCTATTGCATGGCATTTGGCTCATATTTTGGAAATTCCAGAAGATAGTGTATGTAGAGTTACTTTTAATGAAATAACAAAAGAAACTGTACAACAATCTATAAAAAAACCAAGAAAAATAGATATGAATTTAACAAATGCACAACAGGCAAGACGTGTGCTTGATAGAATTGTGGGTTATAAAATAAGCCCATTATTATGGAAAAAGGTAAAACCAGGGCTATCTGCAGGAAGAGTTCAATCTGTTGCAGTAAAGCTAATTGTAGATAGAGAAAATGAGATAAGAAACTTTGTACCAGAGGAATATTGGAACATTTATGCTATATTATTAGATGAAAAGTCTAATAAGGAATTTGAGGCTAGATTGTATGGCAATGGAAGCAAGAAAATAGAATTACACAAAAAAGAAGAAGTTGATGAAATTCTAGAAAATATCAAAGGCGGAAAATACATTGTAACAGATGTGAAAAGAGGAGAGAAGAAAAGAACTCCAGCTCCACCATTTACGACAAGCACTATGCAACAAGAGGCTTCAAGAAAGTTAGGGTTTACACTAAAAAAGACTATGTCTGTTGCACAAGGATTATATGAAGGTGTGAAAATTCCTGAAAAAGGTAGTGTTGGACT
>VOFC01001288.1_pt1 | contig 24001 bp, 33 predicted proteins | sample 5384161 | NCBI WGS metagenome assembly VOFC01 (sample SAMN12384722, study PRJNA508395) | human gut metagenome | isolation source: healthy gut B | host: Homo sapiens | reverse complement strand
GCTTCGTTTCGCAGGAAAACTACGACAACGATCTCGCCGTCGTCAACGGTCATGCGTATAAGGAGCTCAAGTCGCCCAACACGAACGTGGCGATCCTCTGCTCGCATAATTTCTCCGTGCCGTTCAACCAGCCGATCGCCTATGCGCAGAAGGTCGGCGAGCTGACGAATATGCTCGGCGCGGGGCACATCATGGTGCAGCGCTTCGGCGATATCCTCGACGGCAAGCGCACGTGGCAGAAGGAGCTAGCGCAGTCGAACGTCCGTCCCACGCTGCCGGACGCCGTCGCTGGCGACATCACGTCCGCCATGCCGTACCGCGCCATGCTCAACATCATCAACTTCATCAAGGCCATGGACGAGGTCGTGCCCGGCTTCGCCGCGTATGAGACGCTGCTGTATTCTCCGGAGCTGAAATTCTACAGCAACCGCATCGCCATGGGTGTATAAAAAGGTGACCTTACCACCGGGCAGACCTATGAGATGTACCGCACGGACTCCATTCTTACGTCCGCGCCGCTGGTCATAGACGACACGCTGTATTTCATCTGCTACGACGGCGGTATGCTGGCCCTGCCGACGGCGGGCGGTGAGCGCGCGTGCTGCCGTTCTCCTACGACGACTGGATGCCTGTTTTTTTTACGCAGGTCACTATACTGCCGGAGCGTCAGCGCCGCGCCGTTCTACCGTACCGGCGGTATGCGGTTTGACCTGCAGACCGGGAGACCGCGCCGTGGAATCCCGGTGGAGACAAAGTACATTCCCGATGTCGTCGGAGGCGCTGCTGCTCTGCCACGTTGTCTCACCGCCATCCGGTGCCCTACCGGACGACGACGAGATGTCCCCAGGCGCTTTTGCAGAACACCACGCTGGAATACACCCTGGCCGACCCGCGACGGGCGCGGTGCGGCAACCTGCTACCCTCCCCTATGACATACCGCAGCCGGGGCCTTACGATCTACACCTACCTTGGCAAGTGCGGCACGACGCGGGTTCCGCACAGACCAGTGCGACGATGAGTACGCTTTGGTTTCCCAGTCCGTGCTGCGCATCGGCACTCCGGCACCGGACGACCTGATGGGCCTTGCAAAACGCCGGATTACCTGGATTACTGTGCGATTTGCAGGGCAATGAGCTCGCTGGACCCGCAGCCCCGACGGCATCTATCTGATTTACGACACGCAAGGCCATGAGATTGGCCGCAACGAGGGCCTGCCGGGCTGGGGGCCTTCTTCCCGCTTTGTATGGGACGACGGACGCCTGCTGATGGTCGTCGGCGAGACTGGGAGCGACAGCGCGGCCCGCTACGCCGTGATGGACGCCGACGAATTTCATTGAACGGCGGGTCGGCATTACCGCGAGATGACGTTTGCGGGTGAACGGGCCCGCCCCAAAATTTTTACGGCAATTTGGGCCGTGCCCCGGCGGCCGCAGAGTTTTTCAATCACCGGAAAGGACGTGTACCCATGAAAACGAAAAAGCTCATTCCCTTCATCCTCACCGCGGCTGTGGCGCATGTCCGCCCAGTGTCGGCGGCGGATTCCAACCGCAGCTGCCGGCGTTCGGAGGCCGACGCCACACCCGAACCGACGGCGGCAAAATGATTTTACCGGTGGGGGAGCTGCTCACGCCCTTACCGAAACCCACCAGAACAAATTCGGCAATGTGATTTGTCAGACCCGTCCCGCCCTTGACGATGAGGGCAACTTTACCGGAACTGTCATTTACAAAACAGACCCGACGCCAGACAGACAACCGCGCGGCTCTTCCAATACAACGATAACACGTATGTTGTCCGTTATGCCAATTTCCAGTGGACAAACGAACGAACGTTTACGTCGACCTGTACCCGGGCGAGGTTTCGCTGTTTTACGTTGCGACGACTTGCCGCATCGCCGACCCCTTGTGACGGCGGCGCGGTGTACCTGCTCACCTACAACAGACCGCGACAACAAAATCATTGCCCTGTGGATGGCACCAAAACCCACGATGATTCCCTTTGACCCATACGCCTCGACCGTATGTCTTATACCAAGCGACCGTTATTTTTATTGCACCATGGTCATGCGCCTATGATACCGCAAGCCGGGTTCCGCCTTGACTTGCAGACCGGCGAGACATTCCCTGGGACTTGCCGATCGAAACAACTGGCGTGGCCGGATGCCGCCGGTGATTTTGCCGTGACCGCGGCCCATTTCAGACCACCCTGTTCCCTTCACGAGGACCCGGAAATTTCCGATGCCCTCCTTTGCAGAACTCTATGCCTATGAGTACGACCTGACGGATGCCACCGGGCGGCCCATCCACGAAAATTTTTGAGTTTCCGTATAGAGGTGCAGACGATGGCAGAGGCTATGTCTATTACACCTACCGGGCAAAACCGGAGACGATTTCTACTTCACCGCCGACCATGACTCCCGGTCGTCTGAGACCGGCATTAAAATGTCCTGTGCATCCGTGTGGGCAGCGACGGCACGCAGGAAGATTTAGGGCTTATGACGGCCATGTGTTTATTCGCCCTGCGCCAAAACGAAGATTGCGGTGGCTTTTTCGCAATGAGCAGCAATCCGGGCACCCTCACAGTATACGACCTGCAAGGCACGCAATGAAATCGGACACAGGTGCCCCCCGCGGGGTTGACGTCTTACTATCCTGAATTCCATTGGACGATGGACCGCGTTTTGTTGAACATTGGCTATGATCCTTCGACCACGACTACATGACCCGGTACGCCACCATCGATGCCGACGCGTTTTTTGAGCGGCAGTACCAGTATACCGAGATGGAATTTGTCGGAGTAAAGGGTTGCCTGCGGCGGGGTTTTTAGGCACCCCCGCCCTCAAACGCCGACCCCTACGGTGGGACGTAAGGGCGGCATGCCCTGGCGGCGCCGGGGGCACCCCGCCCCGCCGCAACGTTCATGGTCGTCGGGGACGCCGACCCCGCAACGTTTTCGCCGCGCAAGGCTGCGGCTGCCAGAGCGGCATGCCCTCATGCCGCCGTGGCCGTTTGCGTCAACAAAACACCTCCCCCGCAATGTTTTCAACACTTGCCGGGGCGGGGCTGTATAAAATTCAGGACATGAACCGGTCTTTCAGGTTTTTGAAGAAGTTCTCTTGCGCTTCTCATAGTTCTCGTCCTTCAGGCTGTCCTCAAAGGCCTTCAGGGCTTCGCGCTGGGTGCGGTTCAGCTTTTTGGGAATCTCCACGTCCACAATGACGTACTGGTCACCGCGTCCGCGGCCGTTCAGATATTGGATGCCCTGGCCGCGCAGGCGGAACTTCGTGCCGCTCTGGGTGCCCTCGGGAATCTTCTGGGCGACCTTGCCGTCCACAGTAGGCACTTCAATTTCAGCGCCCAGGACGACCTGGGAGTAGGTAATCGGCACGCGGACGTAAACGTCATAGCCGTCGCGCTCAAACACGGCATCGGTCTTGACCGTCACATGTACGATCACGTCACCGGCGGGGCCGCCGTTGCTGCCTGCATCGCCTTGGCCGCGCAGCGCGATGTTCTGGTCGTCGTCGATACCGGCGGGAACCTTGACTTCCAGCGTCTTGCGGGCGCTGGTCTTACCGGTGCCGCGGCAGGTCTTGCAGGGGTTCTTGATGATGGTGCCGCGGCCGCCGCAGTGCGGGCAGGGCTGCTGGCTCTGCATCACGCCAAACGGCGTGCGCTGCTGGGTCACGACATAGCCGCGGCCACCGCATTCGGTGCAGGTCTCGGGGCTGGAGCCGGGGGCACAGCCGTTGCCGTTGCAGTCCGGGCAGGTCTGCTGGCGGTTCAGCGTCACCTTTTGGCGCAGCCGTGGGCCGCTTCCTCAAAGGTCAGGATGACGTTGGCCTGGATATCGTGGCCCTTGCGCGGGGCATTGGGGTTGGAGCGGCTGGAACCGCCGAAACCGCCAAAGCCGCCGCCGAACAAATCGCCGAAGATATCGCCCAGGTCAACACCGCCTGTGCCGCCGAAAGCCGCCGCCAAAGCCGCCACCGAAGCCGCCGCCGGGCTGGCCGGCCCCATAGTTGGGATCGACCCCAGCGAATCCGAACTGGTCATAGCGCTTGCGCTTGTTCGGGTCGGAAAGAACATCGTTGGCCTCATTGACCTCCTTGAACTTTTCCTCGGCGTCCTTGTCGCCGGGGTTCAGGTCGGGGTGGTACTTTTTGGCCAGCTTGCGGTAGGCGCTTTTGATCTCGGCATCGGTGGCGTTTTTGCCGATCCCCAGCACCTCGTAGTAATCACGTTTTTCTGCCATAGAATCTATCCCCCTATTTATGGGTTGTGAAAAGGCTTCCCCTTGCGGGGGAAGCTGCCCGCGGAGCGGACTGATCAGGTGAACCTGCCGGATATTGCCCGCAAACAGGCAATCCCGGCAGCTTGGCCCTCATCCGGCCTTGCTTTCACCACCTTCCCCCGCGGGGGAAGGCTTTATTTTAACTTTCTCTATAACCCCCAAAGGGCCGCCGCCGGGGTAGCCCAGCGGCGGCCTTATTATGGGTTAGTTACATCAAACCTCGTGGAAGTCGGCGTCAACGGCACCGTCATCCTTGGGCTGCGCCCGGCATCGGGGCCGGGCTGTGCACCGGGCTGCTGGCCCCTGTGCCTGGGCGGCCTGCTGGTAGACCTTCTCGCTGATGGCGTAGAAGGCCTTCTGCAGCTCTTCCTGTTTTGCCTTGATGTCATCAACGCTGCCGGACTTCAGGGCTTCCTTCAGGGCAGACAGCTTGGTCTCGACCTCGCTCTTTTCCTCGGCGGAAACCTTGTCGCCAAACTCGCCCAGGGCCTTCTCGGTCTGGAACACCATCTGGTCGGCGTTGTTGCGCACATCGACTTCTTCGCGGCGCTTCTTGTCCTCGGCGGCATACTGCTCGGCGTCCTTGACAGCCTTGTCGATGTCGTCCTTGCTCATGTTGGTGGAAGCAGTGATCGTGATGCTCTGCTCCTTGCCGGTACCCAGGTCCTTCGCGCTGACGTGGACGATGCCGTTCGCGTCGATATCAAAGGTAACTTCGATCTGCGGCACACCACGGGGCGCCGGGGCGATGCCATCCAGATGGAAGGTTCCCAGGCTCTTGTTGTCGCGGGCAAGCTCACGCTCGCCCTGCGGAACGTTCACCTCCACGCTGGGCTGGTTGTCCGCAGCGGTGGAGAAGATCTGGCTCTTCTTGGTGGGAATGGTGGTGTTACGGTCGATGATCTTGGTGCACACGCCGCCCAGGGTCTCAATGCCCAGGCTCAGCGGGGTAACATCCAGCAGCAGCAGACCCTTGACGTCGCCCCTGCAGAACGCCGCCCTGAATGGAAGCGCCGACAGCAACGCACTCATCGGGGTTGATGCCCTTGAACGGCTCCATGCCCATTTCCTTCTTCACGGCCTCCTGACGGCGGGGATACGGGTAGAACCGCCCACCAGCAGAACCTTCTTCAGGTCGCTGGCCTTCAGGCCGGCATCGGCCATGGCCTTGCGAACGGGGGCCATGGTGGCCTCCACCAGGTCGGCGGTCAGCGCGTCAAACTGAGCACGGCTCAGCGTCATATCCAGGTGCTTGGGGCCGGTGGCATCGGCGGTGATGAAGGGCAGGTTGATGTTGGTGTGGTGGCGCTGGACAGCTCGATCTTAGCCTTCTCAGCGGCTTCCTTCAGGCGCTGGCGGCCATTTTGTCCTGCGCAGGTCCACGCCGTTCTCTCTTCTGGAACTCATCGGCCAGCCAGTCGATGATACGCTTGTCAAAGTCATCGCCGCCCAGGTGGGTTGTCGCCGTTGGTGGCCAGAACCTCGGTGACGCCGTCGCCCATCTCGATGATGGAGACGTCGAACGTACCGCCGCCAAGGTCGTAGACCATGATCTTCTGGTCGTCTTCTTTGTCGATGCCGTAGGCGAGGGCCGCGGCGGTGGGCTCGTTGATGATACGCTTCACGTCAAGGCCTGCGATGGTGCCGGCGTCCTTGGTGGCCTGACGCTGGGAGTCATTGAAGTAAGCGGGAACGGTGATGACGGCCTCGGTGACCGGCTCGCCCAGGTAAGCCTCGGCGTCCGCCTTCAGCTTGGCAGGATCATGGCGCTGATCTCCTGGGGGTGTAGTCCTTGCCGTCGGCATGGACCTTTTAATATGGTGCCCATCTTCTCGCTTGATGGAGGAAATGGTGCGGTCCGGGTTGGTGACGGCCTGACGCTTTGCCACCTGGCCGACCAGACGCTCGCCGGTTTTGGTGAACGCTACGACAGACGGCGTGGTGCGCTCGCCTTCGGCGTTGGGGATCACGTTGGGCTCGCCGCCTTCCATAACGGCGACGCAGCTGTTGGTACTAAGTCAATAATGATCTTGCTCATAAATAAAACTCCCTTCAAATTTGCTTTGAATTCCTCCTGAATATCATTTGTTTTACGCCTTTTTTTATACGACTGATTTATTTATATAAAGGTTCGCCGAGTCGCAATTCTGCGACGACGACCATCGCGTGGCGGATGATCCGGTCGCCGATTTTGTAGCCCTTCTGGAACACCTGCACCACCGTGCCGCTCTTCTGCCCTTCGGCGGCAATCCTGCTGGACGGCGTTCATGAAGTTGGGGTCAAACGGCTGGTTCAAGCGCCTCGATGGCTCGGTGATGTGCAGCGTTTCCAGAGCCTTGGCGGCCTTGTCCAGCGTCATCGTGACGCCCTTTTGTAGTTCTCGTCCGCGTCAGGCGGCGTTGAATTTGCGGCCATGTCCAGCGTGTCCAGGATGCCCAAAGCTCTGGGTCACCGCTTTGCTGTTGCGTCCGTCATTGAACTTCTGGTCGTTTGCTGGGAGCGCTTGCGGTAGTTGTCATACTCGGCAGCGGTGCGGAGCAGCTGGTTCTTGAGGTCGGCGTTTTTCTTTTCTCCGCCTCCAGCTTGGCCTGCAGGGCCGCGGTCTCGTGGTGGTGATGCTTGCCGTGCTTGCCCTCGTTCTTTTCCTCGGTCTGGGGGCCTCTTTTTCAGGGGTCTCCTGTGCGGGGGTCTCGGGCTTTTCAGCAGCCGCTTCCGTCTCCGGGGCGGTCTGTTTCTTTTCTTCTTGGCTCATTGCGGGTCTCTCCTTCTTCGTTTATTGGCCCTGCCCGGCCATACTCTGCCCCAGCTTTGCGGCAAAGTAGTCGAGGATTGGCAGCAGCCGCTCGTAAGGCATGCGGGTGGAGCCGATCAGTGCGACGGAGCCTGTCAGCCCGCCGCCGGCTAGGTACCGCTTGCTGACGATACAGGCACCCGGCATCGCAGGGTCAAGGTCGCAGCCCAGCGTCGCGGTGATCTTGTTGCCTTCGGGGCGGATGAGCTCCGTCGCGGCCTCGTTGTCGGAGAAAATTCCAGCAGCGTGCCAAGGTTCTGGCGGACATCTGGCATCTTTGCCAGGTATTGTGCGCCTTCCAGGCAGGCCTGCGGGCCGGTGGTGACAAGCGCCTGCGCGGCCATCACCACGGGGGCCAGCCGCTGTCCCCCGCTGCCAGCACCATGCTGGCCATGAGCATCGGGCTTAAATCCTGCGGGGCGACGAAAGGTCAGCCCGCGGTTGAGCAGCTGTGCCAGGTTGGCGGCATCGTCCCGGGTCAGACCGGTGTCAACGCGGGCCACGCGGGTCCGCACGCCGCCTGCGCTGGTCACAGCCAGCACTGCGGCGCTGTAGCGGCCCACCTGCACGACCTCAAAATGGGCAATGCAGAGATCCGGCGCCTGCGGTGTGGTAGCGGCAGCCGCGCAGCCGGTCAGATCAGCCAGGCTGCGGGCGGCTGCGGGCACCAGCTTTTCAGGCTCGGCATCCATGGCGGCGAACAAATCGTCAATGCGGCGGCGGTCCTTCTCCGGCAGGGTGCCGGACTTTGGCGCATCGATCAGATGATCGAGGTAGTAGCGGTAGCCCTGGGCGCTGGGCACGCGGCCCGCGCTGGTGTGGGGCTGTTCCAGCAGACCCAGCTTGGTCAGGGCAGCCATCTCATTGCGCAGCGTCGCGCTGGACAGTGCCATGTCAAAGTAGTTCGCCAGAGGCCGGAACCGACCGGTTCGCCGCCGTTGGCGTACAGGGCAACAATGGCTTCCAATATACGCTGCTTGCGCGCGTCCATCGCCATGCTGCTCATCTCCTTTGGTTTGCTTTCGGTGGGTTGTTTAGCACTCCTTATCTCTGAGTGCTAAGTTAATTATAGTACCGTTTTGCGAACTGTCAAGGGTTTTTCCGATTTTTTTGTAAGTTTAACAGTTTCGTCACAATCGGATTGGGCAGTTTCCCCTATTATATATATGTAGGGGCCGGGCATGCCCGGCCCGCAGCCTTGCACAAGCAGCCCATTCACGGGCAGTCACGTCAACCCCCGGCCGGGCATGCCCGGCCCCTACGCTGCTACTGCTTTTCACTCCTCCATCCACCGCGCCAGAAACTCTGCGGCGGTGGCGGCGGCGGCGGACGGTCTCGGCGTTGGGCGCGGCCTCGCGCAGGGTGCCGTGCAGCAGCACGCCGCCTTCGATGTCACCGTGTACCAGGATCGGCGCGGCGCACAGCAGGTACCGGCTGCCCAGCGGCTCCCGCTCCGCGGCGGACGCCGGGGCCGTGTAGAGCTTGCGCCGGGTCAGCAGCGGCTCGATCTCGGGCGGGAGCGGTGCGCCGAGCAGCTCGCCCTTGCCCCGCTCCGGCGGCGGCGACGATATGCTCCCGGTCACAGACGGCCACGGCGCAGCGCAGCCGCCGGGCCAGCACGTCCGCATAGACGGCGGCAGGCTCGCCAAGCTCGGCCAGCGGCGAATACTTTTTAAATATGACCTCGCCGTTGCCGTCCGTGTAAATTTCGAGTGAATCTCCGGTGCGGATGCGCTGCGTTTTCCGAATCTCCTTCGGGATGACCACCCGGCCCAATTCGTCGATACGGCGCACGATTCCGGTTTCTCTCATACAAAATCCCCCCTGGTTTTTTCTGGTAGTATCTGCGGGGGTGCCTATAAATATGTAAGGGGTTTGGTTATGGAACTATTGCAGACAACGCTTTGCTATCTCGAAAAAAACGGCGCGTACCTGATGTTGCACCGCGTCAAAAAGAAAAAACGACCTCAACCACGACAAGTGGGTCGGCATCGGCGGCAAGTTTGAGCCGGGCGAGGATGCGCTGACTTGCGCCCTGCGCGAGGTGCGCGAGGAGACCGGCCTGACGATGCACGCGCCTGTCTATCGCGGCATCGTGGATTTTTACTGTGACCCCTGGCCCGCCGAGCGGATGCACCTGTACACCTGCACGGATTTTTCCGGCGTGATGACCGACTGCGACGAGGGGTGCTTAGAGTGGGTGGACAAGGCCGCCGTGCAGAATCTTCCGATCTGGCAGGGGAGACAAGATATTTTTCAAGCTGCTGGCGGAGGACGCGCCGTTTTTCCATTTAGAGCTGACCTATGACGGGGATGTGCTGGTAAAGGCGGTGCTGGATGGGGTAAGTTTGGCGCTGTGATAAACGGGCAGCGGCGGCATGAGGGCATGCCGCCCTACAGGCAGATGGTATACCTGCTACTATGGCAAACGGCCCGCGGGTCGTCGGGGGACGCCGACCTCTACCTTCAGCTCCCGGGGGGCCGGGCATGCCCGGCCCGCAGCTTCGCAGGGAGCAACCCGTTCACGGGCAATCAAAACCCCCGGGCCGGGCATGCCCGGCCCCTGTGTGCTTTTCTGTGCACACGCTCTTTTCTTATGTCTCAATACGTCGTGATCGTCGTCCCAACGAAATAATGCGTCAGAATATCCTGATAGCCCCAGCCGTTGCGGGCGTAGCCGATGGCACCCCACTGGCTCATGCCGCAGCCGTGGCCGTAGCCGTAGACATCAAAGATAAAGCAGTCCAGATCGGCGTTGTAGCTGACCGTGAAGCACTGGCTGCGCAGGCTGCGCCCGTCAACGCTCTGGCGGGCCAGCAGATTCTCGCGGAACCAGCGCCCGCTGACGGTGCCGACGCCCGCGTCCGGGCCGACCTGGATCTTGGCGACCCAGCCGTACTGGTTGGCGCTCTTGATGGTGAACCAGCTGTTGGGGTCCACGCCGGACAGGTCAATGTCCATCACATCGCGGATACGGTCCTGCAGTGTCTGGCGGGAGAAGCGGGCCGTGCCGCTGGAATTGCCGTTGGTGTTCCAGTTGCTGGAAACCTGCTGGTCGTAGGGGCTGTCCACGGCCTGCAGCCAGGCGCGCTCACCGCCCCAGACCTCGGCAGCGGAGGCCGTGCCGGTGCTGGCCGACGCAAAGTACGGCGTGAAGCAGACCTGCCCGTTGTAGGTAACCAGCACATGGGCCACCTCCTGCGCGGCGGCCAGCGCAGCTGCGCCCGGCTCTGCACCCAGCACCGACGGATAGCCCGACTGGCTTAAAATCCAGCAGTGGGTCGCCACGCACTGGGCTTTGTAGGCTTCGGCGGGGGCGTTGGGGCCCAGCTCGTTCTGGGCCACCATGGCCAGGCACTGCACCAGATCCATCGTCTGGGCCGTGCCGTTCATCGTCACGTTGATGGTCTCCCCTGTGCCGCTGTTGTCGGGCTGAGGAGCCTCAGTGGGGGCGGCTGTCGGCTCGGTCGTCGTCTCACCAGAGACGGCGGAATCCGCCGGAGGCTCGGTGGGCGCAGACGTGGCGTCGGTTCCGGCGTGGCGCTGGTCTTGATCTGATCCACCGTCACGGTCTGCTCGGGCAGACTGCCCTCGGCGCCCTTGTTCAGGTCGGCCTCCGCGGCGGAGGTCGAGCCGGCCACGTCGGTCAGGCCCGCCAGCAGCTTGTCGGTGCTGGCCAGCAGGCTGTCCGTGATGGCCTGCAGGTCGTCCGCGCGCTGTGCCAGGTCCGCCGTGTCCGCGGCGGTGTCGCTGCCCGTGCCGCCGTTCTTGCGGGCGGCCTGGGCGGCGGTGCTCTGCTGGGCGTAGCGGTCCACACTGGCCTGCACCAGCGTGCTGACCGTCGGCATCGGCTGGCCCTTGCGCTCATACTGGGCCGCCGTCAGCAGCGGCTCCTCCGCTGCCGCGATGGCCGAGGTGTTTAAAAAGCTCTGCCTCTCCCCTCGCGGATCAGCCGCCCCGTGATGCAGAGCAGCACGCCGCTCTCGTCACTGTGGGTCGTCACGGTCAGGAAGCGGGAGTCGTCACCCACGTCAACGCCGGTGTCAAACAGGCTGCGGGCCTGAATGCCCGCGACGAAGGTCAGGTAGTCGTAATAGCTCGACAGGTCGGTGCTGCCGTACAGGTCAAATGCGCCCGCGCCCTGCTCGGACGGGTCAAAATAGTAGACCGCGATGGCCTTGAAGCGGTAGACACCGCCCCGCCGTGTACAGCGTGAAAGCCGCTGTTCTGTTTGAGCGTATCCTCGTCGGCCAGCGCCTTGTAGTCGCTGCCCGTGCATTCCACCACGGTGTTGCCGGGGTGGCGGCGTCCAGTGCGCTGGGTGTGGCAAAGCGGACGATGGACGGTGCCTCGCCGCTCTCGGGCGTTTCCGGGTCGGGCGTGTCAGCGGCGTAAACCAGTGCGCCGTTCAGCCCGGGCCAGCCCAGATAGCCGACGACGCCGGGGCGGCGCTCCAGCGCCTTGCCCAGGTAGTTCTCGGCGGTCGTATCGTAGAGCGCCGTGCCGTAGCTTTGGCCGCGGGGCGTGCGCCCAGATCGCAGCGCAGGAACAGCCACAGCGCCCCGCCGCCCAGCACAAGCACCAGCGCCAGCACGACAAGCCCCAGAATAACGGTGCGTCTGCGGCGGCGCTCGCTCTTTCAATGATCTCAAGGCTGCGGTTCTTGATGCTGGGCTGCACCGGCCCGCTCTCAGGCTTTTCGGCCTTGCGGCGGCGCTTTTTGTCGGTTTTCTGCGCGGCCTTTTTCTGCGGCGGCTTCCTCAACGGCGCTGGCGTCAAACAGCTGGGTCGCAGCGCGGGTAAAGTCCTCAACGCTGGCGCTCTTGCCTGCGGCCTCGGCGGCGTCATCGGCAGCCTGCGCGGCGGCGATGGCGGCGGGGTCAAGGTCAGCGGAGAAATCAGGGATATCATCGTCCAGCACCGACGGTGCGGGGGGCACCCCTGCGGGACGTCGGGCAGAGGTGCTTCGTCCGCCGGGGCGGGCGGCTCCACGGGCCGGGCACGGCGGATGCGGGCGTGCCGCGGCGCTTCCGGTCCGGAGGTCCGGGCCGGCTCCGGGGCCGCCGCCTGCGCGTCCGCGTCCGTTTCAAAGCGGATGACGCCTGTCGGCTTCGGAGACCTCGGGCGGCGTCGCGGCGGCGTCGCGGCGGTGCAGCGTGCGGTGCGGGGCCGCGGGGTCGGGCGCGGCAGACTGCTCCGGCTGCGGGAAGCTCGGCGGGCTGACCGGCGCGGGCCGGTCAAAATCGAGCATCGGCTCAAAATCCGCCGTATGGTCGGCGTCGCGGGTGGGCGGCGTGCGGCGGCGCAGCGAGAACCGGACCGTATTGCCGCGGCTCTTGGCGGCCTCCGACACGACAAGCAGCGGCCGGTCGTGGCCGGGGCGGAACGTGATGCAGGAATCCGTCAGCTGCAGGCCGAACAAACGGCGGCGCAGCAGGTCCAAGATCTGGTTGCCGATGAATGTGTCGTTCATATCGGGCGGCAGGGCGCAGGCCACAGCCCCGCGCCGGTCGCAGACCAGCACAAAGGGGCATTGGCCGACGCTGGCGGGCATGTAGGCGGCGGCAAAGTCCGCGCCGGTCACCTGCATGGCGGCCAGCGCACGGCCTGCTGCGGCCTGCACAATGTCGCCGGGAAGCGCCGGAGCAGCTGCTCCGGCACGGTGATGCGGCGGGATTTCTGCGGGTCGGCGTAGCTCTCGGTGCCAAAGTCAAAGACGGCCTCGCTGTGGGGCAGCGGCTGCAAAAGGCTGCCCAGCAAGCGGCCCGTCGGCTCGTCCACGGCAACCAGCAGCTTGCGCTTTTCCAGCAGCGCGTCCAGCGTGGCCTGGGCCAGGCTGGTCTCCCCCCTCGGCAAAGACATCGTCGCCGAACTTGGCGCGCAGCCGCGCGGCCCATTTATCGCAGTATTGCTCCGCCATGGCGCGGTTGGGGGCGCTGACCTGCACACAGATGGCAAACTCGCCGTCCCGTTCCAGCAGACGCAGGCCGGGGCAGCCATCATCCCGGATGCCCCGCAGCACGGAGGATACCTCCGCGCCCGTGGGCCCGAAAACACGCAGGATTTTCAGTTGAGTGTTGACCATGGTGGAACCTTTCTTTGTTTGGAAATGTTGCCGAGCTTGTCCGTAGGGGCGGATTCCATATCCGCCCGGGGAAGCTCTACAGCCGCAAACGGGCCGGGCGCATATAGAATGCGCCCCCTACGGTTTTTGCTGCCGTGTGTCGAAAGCATTGACTTTGCCCTATAGAAATGTAGGGGCGGACATTGTCCGCCCGCCGACCGGCGCTGCAGCGCCTTTGTGGGAAAGCCTCTCGGGGCACGGGCGAGCAGTGCTCGCCCCACAATGCACTTTTTCGACAGTCCAGCCTTCGCTTGGGGCTTTATATATCCAGTTCTCTGTCCGCCGTCTCCGGCGTGAAACGCACGCTGTCCGGCACATCGAGGCCCAGCGCCATGCGGCGCAGCATATCCAGCGCGTACAGGGCGGCGCGGGTGCGGATGATGGCGCGGTCCTGGTAGCCGCCCAGCGTCAGGCGCATCAAATACCCGGTGTTCGTGCGGGTGTCGGCACCAGCCAGGTAGACCGTGCCCACCGGCTTGCCGGGCAGTGCGCCGCCGGGTCCGGCCAGTCCCGTGATGCCCACGGCCAGCTCTGCACCGGATTTCCGGCAGCACCAAAGGCCATGGCAGCGGCCACAGGCCCGGAGACAACGTTGTACTTTTCAATCACGGCAGTGTCCACACCCAGCAGCTTTTGCTTGGCGGCCTCGGCGTAGGTGACAAAGCCGAAGCCGAACACCTCGCTGCTGCCGGGCACGTTGGTCAGCCGCTCGGCGATCATGCCGCCGGTGCAGCTCTCCGCCGCGGCAGCGTGCAAGCCGTGCTCGCGCAAAGCGCGTACCACCGTGTATTCCAGTGCAGGCACGTCAACGTCATAGGCCGCTGCGCCCAGAATCTTTAAACTCCGCAATGCGGGCATTGCAGGCGGCCTCGGCGGCCTGCTCGGTGGCCTCGCGGGCGGTCACGCGAATCTCACACTCGCCAGTCTTGCAGTAGATAGCGGCGGTGGGGTTGGCTGCCTCAAACAGCGGTGCGACCTTGCTGGCGATGGCGCTCTCGCCGCCCAGCACCCGCAGCGTGCGGCTGTGGATCGTGCAGTTTTGCCGTTTCAGCAGAATCGGGCGGACCTGCTCGGCCCACATGGCCTTCATCTCCCGCGGGACGCCGGGCATCAGCGCGGCGCAGTGGCCGTTCTCATCCTCGAACCAAGCGCCGGGGGCGGTGCCGTGGTCGTTGATGAGCTTGTGGCCCTTGGTCGGGCACATGGCCTGCTTGCGGTTGTTCGGCGTGGGGCGTCTGTTTGTCCGGGCGAAAAAAGTCGATGATCTTCTGCCACTCGCCCTCGTCAAAGGCCAGCGTATCGCCGAACGCCTCGGCCACGGTCTCCTTGGTCAGGTCGTCCTCGGTGGGGCCAAGCCCGCCGGAAAAAATCAAGCAGGTCGCTGCGGCTTTTTGCCTGCAAAACCAGCTCTTTCAGCCGGGCGGGGTTGTCGCCGATGACGTGCTGGTGCAGTACGCTGATGCCGAGCTCGGCCAGTTCGCGGCTTAAAAACTGGGCACGTTGGTGTTCAGGATATCCCCCAGCAAAAGTTCCGTACCTACGCAGATAATTTCAGCTGTCACAGCAGTTCGTCATCTCCCATGCGGATGTAGATCTTTTCAACATTCTCGGCGGCCTCGGCTTCCAGCGCGGCCAGGCCGGGCATAGCGGTCTCGGCGGCCAAGATCTCGTCCAGCGTCGGGTTCGTCTTGGGGTGCGGCGGGGTAAAGATCGTGCAGCAGTCCTCATACGGCTCGATGGACGTCTCAAATGTACCGATCTTACGCGAAATATTGATGATCTCGATCTTGTCCATGCCGATGCAGGGGCGCAGCACGGGCAGGTCCTGCGCCTGGTCGGTGCAGGCCAGCGCGGCCATGGTCTGGCTGGCGACCTGAGCCAGGCTCTCGCCGGTGATAAGGGCCTGCAGCTCGAGCTTTTTCGCCACCTGGTTGGCAATGCGCAGCATGCTGCGGCGCATCAAAACCGTGAACAGCACGTCGGGCGCGTGGTCGCGGATGTACTCCTGCGGCTTGGTGTAGGGCACAACAAACAGCGTGCAGTTGCCGGTGTACTCGACGATTTCCCGCGCCAGATCGCGCACTTTCAGCTTGGCGCGCAGGCTGGTGTACGGCGGGCTGGCAAAGTGGATGTGGTGCAGCGCCAGGCCGCGGCGGGCCATGCACCAGGCAGCGACGGGGCTGTCAATGCCGCCGGACAGCAGGTTCAGTGCGCGGCCGCTGGTGCCCACCGGCAGACCGCCCGCGGCCTCGACCTTGGGGCCGTGGACATAGGCGGCGTGGTCGCGGATTTCCACCATGATCTCCAGCTGCGGGTTATGCACGTCGACGCGCAGATGATGGTGCTTGTCCAGCAGGTAGGCACCCAACTCGCGGCAGATTTCGGGGCTTTTCATCGGGTAGGCCTTGTCGGCGCGCTTGGCCTCGACCTTGAAGGTGCGCAGGCCGCGCAGCGTCTCGCCCAGGTAGGCCTCGGCGGTCTCGCAGATGGCATCAAAATCCTTGGGGCACTCGACAGCGCGGCTGAGTTTGACGATGCCGAACACATGGGACACGCGGCGGAACGCCTCGTCCATGTCGAGGCCGTCCTCCTCGGCTCGATGAAAACGGTGCTCTGGGCCTGATAGACCTTGAACTTGCCAAGCGGCTCCAGCCGCCAGCGGATGGTCTTGGCCAGCCGCGCTTCAAACTTGCCGCGGTTCAGGCCCTTCAGCGTCATTTCGCCCTGATAGGCGAGGATGATTTCTTTCATAGGAATATTCCTTTCCATATAAATCCTTGGCTTCCCCCATTCAAACGGCTGATGGAAAGGCTTACTGCGGCAACCCGTTCACGGGTCACACCAGGCAAAGGCCCCCCTCATCCGGCTGTGGTCAGGGGCCACAGCCACCTTCCCCCAAGGGGTCGGCATCACAACTCAAATATGCTGCAGCTCCTTCAGCCGTCCCGCAGCCCCGCCAGCAGTGCGTCCACGTCCTCGGCGGTGTTGTCGGCACAGAAGCTCACGCGCAGGGCAGTACGCACGGTCAAATCGGCGCAGCCCATGGCCAGCAGGGTGTGGCTCGGCTCGCCCTTGTCGCAGGCAGAGCCGCCCGAGACATAGACCGCGCGGGTGTTCAGGTAGTTGATGAAGGTCTGGCTGTTGATGCAGCCGGTGGAGAAATTCACGATCTCCCCACCGCATCGTCGGGCGAATTGAGCGTGATGCCGTCCAATTCTTCAAGCCCCCGCGCGCAGCTGCCGATTCAGCGCGGCAATGTGTGCAATGCGGGGCGCAGCTTCTGCTGGCCCTGCGCGGCGGCCACGCCGAGACCCACGATGTAGGGCGTGTTCTCGGTGCCGGGGCGCAGGCCGCGCTCCTGGTGGCCGCCGATGTAGGGGCGGCTTGAGGTTCTGGCGCTGGCTGTCCCGCACGAACAGCGCCCCCACGCCCTTGGGCGCGTGTACCTTGTGGCCGGAGACAGACAAACTATCGACCTCACGCCATTTTTGCAGGTCAATCGGCATACGCAGCCACGCCTGCACGGCGTCCACATGGAAGTGGGTGCGGCCGTTTTTAGCTTTGATTCCCTTGGCCAAAGCTGCAATGTCCTGCACCGCGCCGGTCTCGTTGTTGACGGCCATGCAGGCGGCCAGCACGGTGTTTTTGTCGATCTCGGCCAGGAATTTCTGCGTGTCAATGCGTCCGTCCGCCCCGGGCATGACCTCAACGACGGTGAAGCCTTCGTCCTTCAACGCGCGGATGGGGCGCTGCACGCTGGGGTGCTCAAAGCCGGTGATGACGATCTTATTGCCCCAGTGCTTACGCGGGCGGGCCGCGCCGGTCACGGCCATAAAGTTGTTGCCCCTCACTGCCGTAGGCCGTGAAGTAGATTTCATCGCTGCGGCAGTGCAGCGTTTTGGCCACGCGGGCGCGGGCCGCGGCAATGGCATCCTGCGCGGCAACGGCGGGGTCATACAGGCTGCTGGGGTTGGCCCAAAGCTCAGTCAGCGCCTCGCTGACGGCCTGCGCCACCGCCGGGTCCACCCGGGACGTGGCGGCGTTATCAAGATAATGCAGCTGGGGGTCGGAAAGCATAGCACTCATTCCTCACATTATTGCACAAAATTATACAGATTAAATTATACACGTTCGCCTAGCAAAAACAATATTCAGAAACAAAAAAGGCTTCCCCGTGGGGAAGCTGGCCGCGAAGCGGACTGATGAGGGCAGAGTTCATCCTGATTGCCCATTTACGGGCTGTAACTCGGTAGGGGCCGCATGCATGCCCGGCCCGCGGCTTACCGGCAAATGTGCTGTATTGGAAGGCCGCAGGCCGTACATTCTGCGGCCCCTGTCGGGGCGGTATTCTATACGCGCCCGGCAGGCTTGCCCTCATCCGGCACGGGCGGGGAACCCCCCCCTAGGGGAAGGCTTATCTAAATCCCTTACTCCCAAAATCCTCCGCGGCCTTCTGCATCATCTGCCGGATCGGCAGGTTGTACGGGCAGCGCGGCTCACAGGCACCGCACCGGATGCAGGCACCGGCCTTGGTCTGCAGGGTGGCGTACCGCTCGCGGCCCCACTGCTGCAGGCCATACCGGTTTAAGTACCCCTGAAACAAAAAGACGCTGGGGATCGAGATACCCACCGTGCAGGGGGCGCAGTAGTTGCAGCGGCGGCAGAACTGCGTGCCCAGCGCGTCGCGCCGGCCTGGCAGGCTGCTTCTTCCTCGGGGGTCAGCGGGTCGATGTTCGCCGCGCCCGCCACGTTGGCGTTCAGCTCGTCCACCGTCGCCATACCGGGGATCGCAACCGTCACCGCCGGGTTGGACAGCACGTACCGCAGCGCCAGGCGGCCATCCTCGATCGCCCCGCCGGCCAGCGGCTTCATGTCGATAAACGCCTTGCCTGCTGCGGCGCAGCGGTCAATGAGCGCCTTGCCCTGCTGCTCGACGATGTTATAGGGGAACATGATCGTTTCGATCTCCGGAATGTCCAGCGCGGCCTCAAACACAGCGGCCAGGTGCGCCGTGATGCCGATATGCCCGACGATGCCCCTGGCCTTTGCCTCGAGCAGCGCCTCCATTGCGCCGCCGGGCGCCAGAATGGTTTGTCAGGCCCTCCATGCTGGGGTTGTGGAACTGGAACAGTTCGATGTGGTCGGTGCGCAGGTTTTTTCAGGCTGGTGGCGATCTCGGCCTCCATGTCGGCCTTGGTCAGCGCGCGGCATTTGGTCGCCAGAATGAAGTCATCCCGCAGCCCGGCCTCTTCCAGCGATTGGCCGATCCATTCCTCGCTGACCGTGTAGGCGCGGGCAGTGTCGATGTAGTTGACGCCCGCCTTATGGGCAGCGATGAGCAGTTCCCGCGTGCCGGGCTGGTCGATGCGCTGAATGGGAATGCCGCCAAACCCAAGGCGGGAGATTTGTAAGCCTGTGGTGCCGAAATTGACGTATTGCATGGTGTTTACCTCTTATATTGCTCTCCGTTTGCTGCAGGGGGTCGATACAAGCATCCGCCCCTGCACGCTCTGTGCTTATTATAGCAAATCCAACGTAAAAATCCAGTCCCCCTAAGCCCTCCCCGCGTGGGAAGGCAACCGGCTTGCAAGCATGGTGCTATCCTTCTATAATAAACAGTACAAAACGAAATTTTTTGCGGGGTACAGCCACCTCTACGACCCGCTGACCGGGCGCTGGCCGTTTCTTGCGGGGCCGGAGTGCAGCTACGGTGCGTGTGTCGATTTATTGGTGGAGGAATTTTTGCCCAACACAACTGCTGGCACCTGATGGCAGCCGCGACCACTAGATGCCCGGAAAGTTGTGTCCGCGGTGTCACAATTATCCACAAACAGACCCTATGGATGTTGAAAATTTCGGCGTTTTTCTGTGCACTTTTCCACCCCTGCCTACTTGCGGCGGGGGCTTTTTTCGTGGTATGATTCATTTTGTAGTAGTTTATCGCTTTTTAACTGTGAGGAGCAGGAATGTTTAATAAGAAGAACCCCATGCGGTATTTCTCCGGCAGCACCTTTGCGCGGCTGCCGCTGTATAAGCTGGCCGCGGGCGGCACGGCGGTGGTGCTGACCGCCAGCATCGGCCTGGGCGCGTTTGCGGCCAGCGTCGGTCCTCTCTCCGCGCCCGAGCCCAGCCCCACGCCCATCGTGACGGCCACCCCGAGGCGGCGGCCACGCCGACCCCTTCCCCGACGCCGAGCCCCACGCCGGAGCCGGACAAGCCGCTGACGATGGAGGCCAGCGTCATCCAGCAGGACGTCGGTGTGACGCTCTACGTCGAGAACGCCCCCGAGCCCAGCCCCACGCCCGAGGCGTCCGCCTCGCCGTCCCCGACGCCGTCCAAAAGCGCGAAGGAGGATGACGCCGAGAACGAAAAGACCCGCTGCTGGGCGTGGCGGCAACTATCACGCTGACCGACGCCAAGGGCAATGCCACGGATTACGAGCTGGATACCGAGACCGGCACCGCGCTGGCCGAGGACGTGACCCCCGGCGACTACACGCTGGCGGTCCAGCCCATCGAGGGCTACACGCAGCCGAGGCCCAGACCGTGACGGTCAAAGAAAAGGTCGTCTACAAGGCGGACGTCAAGGCCGTTAAAGAGAAGATCGTCCAGGCAAGCCAGGTCAACGAGAGTGCCGAGGACTCCGGCGTCAGCAACGCGGGCTCGGCCCCCCATCGTCAACGAGGTCACCGACACCGTGACCTACGCCGACAGCGCCAGGACCGAGACCGGCAGCAAGACGAGCTACACGGCCAAGCTGAGCAGCAGCGGTCATCTGCTGCTGGCCGACGGCACCGAGACGCCCTACCTGCCCGTTTATCAGGACGGCACGAAGGACCTGATCGGCGCAGTGCGCGATACGAGCTACGCCGCCAACACGGCCACGGCGGCCTGGCTGCCCGGCGCGGCGGATTCCGTCACGCTGCTGGGCGCGGCCAACACCCGCATGGCGTGGGTACACCGCGCGGACGAGCCGGTGACCGTACAGGAGGACACCGACGGGGCCGCCCCGGCTGCCGAGGGAGACCCCTGTCCCGGCGGACCCCCACGCCGGAACCGACCCCAGAGCACGCCCGAGCCGACCCCGGAGGCGACGCCCGCCCCACCGAGGCCCCGACGGCGACCCCCGCCGAAACGCAAACGCCTGCCCCGACAGCAGCCCCTACGGAAGCCCCGACAGCGGCTCCGACGCAAGCACCCACCCAGGTGCCCGACCCGACGGCAGGCTGGCCGGATAACATTGCGGTGCAGGAGCTGGCCAACTACGGCTTTGCCGTGACCAGCGCGACCACCACGATATACGAGTACACCGGCTGGCAGGATATTGACGGCGCAACGTATTATTACGACCCGTCCACCCACCAGCCCGTCACGGGCCAGCAGGTCATTCAGGGCAATGTCTACACCTTTGCGGCGGACGGCGCACTGAACCGCACGGCCCGCGGCATCGACGTTTCCAAGTTCCAGGGCAGCATTGATTGGAACGCTGTCAAGGCCGACGGCATCACCTTTGCCATCATCCGCTGCGGCTACCGCGGCTACGGCAGCGGCGCACTGGTCGAGGATTCCACATATCGCCAGAACATTCAGGGTGCGATCAACGCGGGCCTGAGCGTCGGCGTCTACTTCTACAGTCAAGCCGTCAATGAGCAGGAGGCCGTTGAGGAGGCCAGCATGGTGCTGAGCCTTGTCAGCGGCTACTCCCTGCCCCTCGGCGTCTATTACGACACCGAGAGCGTGACGGGCGGCCGCGCCAACGCGATCAGTGCGGCTGAGCGCACCGCCTGTGCGGTTGCTTTCTGCGAGACGATCCGCAACTCCGGGTACAGCGCGGGCGTTTACTCCTACGCAAGCTGGTTCTACAACGCGCTGAACTTTGCAAACATCAGCAAGTACAACATTTGGATCGCCCAGTACCGCGACACGCTGAGCTTCAGCTACAAGTACAACATCTGGCAGTACACCGGCTCCGGCAGCGTCAAGGGGATCTCGAAGCCGGTGGATATGAATATTGGGTAAAAACCAAAAGAATAAAGCACCTGCGTTTTCGGACGCAGGTGTTTTTGCGCATATGGCTTAGCAACTTCTCCCGTCGGGAGAAGGGTGGCCGAGGCCCCGACCGAGGCCGGACGAGGGCAAAGCCCGCCATAGCAGCCAGTGAACGGGCTACAGCGGCAAGGTCTGCCCTCATCAGTCAGCGGACGGGGCCGCTGACAGCTTCCCCCCGCTGGGAAGCCTTATTTGTTTGTGTAGCAGCTCATCTTCGCGCTGCTGCCGCCCCTTGTCTGCCCATTGCCGTGCACAATATATTTATACGTACACAGCTCGGCCAGCCCCATGGGACCGCGGGCGTGCAGCTTCTGGGTGCTGATGCCCATTTCGCAGCCCAAGACCAAACTCCGCCGCCGTCGGTAAAGCGGGTGCTGGCGTTCACGTAGACCGCCGCGCTGTCCACGCAGGTCGTGAACCGCTGTGCCGCCGCGGCGTCCGCCGTGACGATGGCCTCGCTGTGGTGGGTCGAATGCTTCGCAATGTGGGCGATGGCCGCATCGACGTCATCCACCACGGCTACGCTCAGCTTGTAGTCAAGATATTCCGTGTCAAAGTCCTGCGGCGCGGCAGGCACACCGTCGATGATGGCCGCGGCGCTGCGCGTCCAGATGCAGCTCCACCGGGGTGATGCCGGCGCGGTGCGGGCATCGACAAGGCGGGCCTTCAGCATCGGCAAAACTGCGCTGCCACGTCCCTATGGACCAGCAGCGCCTCCTCGGCGTTGCAGACGCTGGGGCGGCTCGTCTTGGCGTTTTCCACAATATCCACGGCCATCTCCAGATCGGCGGCCTTGTCCACGTAGACATGGCAGATGCCGGTGCCGGTCTGGATGCAGGGGCACGGTTGCGTTCTCGACGCAGGCGCGGATCAGCCCCGCGCCGCCGCGGGGAATCAGCAAATCGACCAGGCCGTCGGCAGTCATCAACTCGTTGGCGCTGGCGTGGGAGGTGTCCTCGATGAGGCTCACCGCGCACTCCGGCAGGCGCACCTGCGCAGACCCGGCGCGCAGAGCCTCCACGATGGCGTGGCAGCTGGCCCAGGCGTCGCGCCCGCAGCGCAGGATGCACGCGCTGCCCGCCTTGATGGCCAGCGCGGCAGCGTCGCTCGGTGACGTTGGGGCGGCTCTCGTAGATGATGGCGATGACACCCATCGGCACGGCGGTCTTTTTCGATTAAAAGGCCGTTCGGGCGCACAATTTTGCGCAGCACCGCGCCCACCGGGTCTGGGCAGGGCCGGCGACCTCGCGCATACCCTTGGCCATGTCGGTCAAGCGGGTGGGCGTTAGCGCCAGACGGTCCAGCATCACGTCGCTGACCCGCCCCGGGCAGTTCTCGACGTCCGCTGGCGTCCAAAATTTTATCCTGCGCGGCGATGAGCGCAACGGCCATGGCCTCCAGCGCGGCGTTCTTCGTGTCGGCGTCGGCCAGCGCCAGCGGCAGTTTGCGCCCTGGCGGCCTGCAAAATTTCCTGCGTAGTCATGGGGTCAGACCTCCCTTATGCCTTGCGGCCTGCACAAACCGGGTGCCCACCGGCTTGCCCTCAACGATATCGTACAGCACCTCGGCGTGGGCGCCGTTGGTAATGATCATGTCCACCGGCCTCGGTGGCACGCTTGGCAGCGATGACCTTTGTCAGCATACCGCCAGTACCCAGGGACGAACCTGCGCCGCCCGCCAGCATTTCAATTTCGGGGGTGATTTCTTCGACCACCGGGATGAGCTTCGCGTCGGGGTGGGGTGGGGGTCGGCGGTGTACAGCCCGTCGATGTCGGACATCAGCACGACCAGGTCGGCGTGGATGCACGTTCCCACCAGTGCGGCCAGTGTGTCATTGTCGCCCAGGAGAGTACTCCTCGCAGGCGATGGGGTCGTTCTCGTTGATGATGGGGATTGTGTGCAGCTGCAAAAGACGCTCCAGCGTGTTTTGCAGGTTGTCTGCAGCCGGTTTTCGTGGTCGAAATCCTCCCAGGTCAGCAGCATCTGCGCCACAGTGTGGTTGTACTGGCCAAACAGCCGGTCGTAGGTGTACATCAGCTCGCACTGGCCCACGGCTGCGGCGGCCTGCTTGGTACAAGGTCGCCGGGCTTTTCAATTTGCAGCTTGCCCTGCGCCTGAGGCCCGTGGCCGCCGACGACACGACAATAAGCTGATGCCCGGCGTTCTGGATATCGCTCCACACTGACCCGCTATGTGGGCGCGGAACCGATCTTCATCGGCTGCAACGATACCCTTTGCATTGACCCGGACGCCGTGGAGGATTTTTGTGCCAACCACTGCACCCTGAAAGAGGACGGGCTGTACAATAACAAAACCGGTGCCCGCGTGCGCGCGCTGGGCGTGGTGCATGTGTTTGGCAATATGGCCGATATGCCCCGCCTGCTGGACATTGCCCGCCGCTACAAGCTGGTTTTGATTGAGGACGCCACCGAAGCGCTTGGCACCCGCTACACCGCAGGCCCGCTGGCTGGCAAGGCCGCCGGCACCATGGGCGATATCGGCTGCTACAGCTTTAACGGCAACAAGATCATGACCACCGGCGCAGGCGGTTTTGTGGTTTCCAACCACGCCGATTGGGCCGAGCACGCCAAGCACCTTTCCACCCAGGCCAAGGCCGATATGCTGCAATTTCTGCATGATGAAGTCGGCTACAACTACCGCATGACCAACGTGCAGGCCTGCCTGGGCCTTGCCCAGCTGGAAAGGCTGGAGGGCTTTGTGGAGACCAAGAAAGCCCGCTACGAC
>VOFC01001009.1_pt1 | contig 24001 bp, 50 predicted proteins | sample 5384161 | NCBI WGS metagenome assembly VOFC01 (sample SAMN12384722, study PRJNA508395) | human gut metagenome | isolation source: healthy gut B | host: Homo sapiens | reverse complement strand
AATGATTTAGACTTATGTGTGTTTGTATGACTCCATATGATGATACATTATGAAAATGTAGAAATTGCATTCAAAAAAGAACCACTAAAAAATACTTTTGGAGAATATATAAGCAAAAATGGTTTAACACAACTTCGTATAGCAGAAACTGAAAAATATGCACATGTTACATTTTTCTTTAATGGTGGAGAAGAAAAACAGTACAAAGGAGAAGATAGAATATTAGTTCCATCTCCCTAAAGTAGAAAACATATGATTTAAAACCAGAGATGAGTGCACATGAAGTAACAACTAAAGTAGTAGATGCAATTAATTCTAAAAATATGATAGCATAATATTAAACTTTGCAAATCCAGATATGGTAGGGCATACTGGAAACTTAGATGCAGCAATAAAAGCAGTAGAGACAATAGATGAATGTGTTGGGCAAAGTAATAGAAGCTATAAATGAAGTAGAAGGAGTAGCATTAATTACCGCAGATCATGGAAACTGTGAGCAAATGATAGACTACAAAACAGGGGAACCATTTACTTCTCATACAACAAATCCAGTACCATTAGTATTAGTTGGTATGGATGATGTAAAATTGAAAGATGGTAAATTAGCAGATTTTAGCACCAACAATGCTAGATATAATGAATTTAGCAAAACCAGAAGAAATGACAGGAGAAAAGTTTAATTGTAAAATAAGCGAGGTGAATATTTTGCCAAAGCAAGAAGTTGAAAAAAATATAAAAGAAATTCAAGTAGCACTATTTAGACTAATACCGGAAAAATGGGAAAAACTATATTTATATGCATCAGTTCTTGGGGAAGAGGAGAAATGTTTTTTTTTTACTATTTCCCCAAAAACTATATTAAAGCCAAAACCAATAAACTGTTATGAAGTAGCACAAAATTCGGAATAAATGAAGAACAATATAGTATTGAATTAAGTAAATTATATGAAAAAATACGAAGATTAAATGAATTAGCTATAAACAAATGGACCAATATTACAATAAGTATAGAAAATTGTTTGTTTTCAATAGAATATAATTTTGAAGATATATTACATTCTGTTTATACAGATGAACAAAAGGCATGTATATTGGGAATACAAATATTTAAAAAACACCAATAGAAAAAGCTTAAGCAAGAGTAATCAAAATTTTATTAGATACTATTCAAAAGAACCAATGCCTAAAACTTATCTTTATACAGAAGGAATATACATAAATAATAAATTAGATGTGAAAAAAGAAAATAAGTTAGTGCAAACTGAATTACAAAGAAGAACAAATAATGGCGAGTAAAGGAAAAAAGCCAAAAATAAGAAACCAAATTTTTAAATTTTTAGAATAATATTTTTTATAAAAGATATTATGAGGGGATATTTTATGAAGCAATTAAAAAAGAATAACAATTTCTATTTTAGTATTTTTCATTTTTTTATCTACAATTTCTATAATAAAAGCAGATACTGACCAGTATCAATACTTAAATAATTTAGATTTTAATGTAAAATAAATTCAGATGGTTCTATGGATGTTATAGAAACTTGGGATTTAAATTTAGAATATACAAATACACTTTTTAAGACATTTAAGATTGATAAAACAAAATTCAATAGCATAAAAGATTTAAAAGTAAGTGTTATAAGTAAAGAAGGGAAAGAAGAACCATTTATTGACGCAAATCAGTATTATTACCATGTTCCAACAGGAGAATATTATTTTTTAAACAGAGGAAATGAATATGAAGTTGCCTGGGGGCACAGGTTATGAATATAGTAAAGGAAATGTAAAATATAAAATAAGTTATCATGTAATAGATGCTATAACAAAGTATAATGACATTGCAGAGCTATACTGGCAGTTTGTTGGAAGTGACTTCGAAATTGAAGCTAAAAAAGAATAACAGGCCAGATTAAGTTACCAGAAGCGGCAGAGTCAAAAGAAGAAGTAAAAATATGGGGACATACTCCAGACTTAAATGGAACTATAAATTTTGTAAATAATGAAACCATTAGATTTGAAGTAAATAACAACAAAAAAAAGAAAATGGTAGAAGTAAGAATTGCAATGCCAACAGACATGATATTATTATCTGGCAGAGAATATAATAAAGATAAGTTAAATTCAATAATAACAGAAGAATCCAGATGGGCAAATGAGGCAAACTCAAAAGGATTGGAAAAATCGTATTAGTAGCACTAATCTGCATAGGTGTATTTGGTGTATTTATATATTTCTTTATAAGAAATATAAAGATAATAAGAACAAGAAAACCATTAAAACCAACAGTTCACTATGATTATTTTAGAGAGTTACCTAGAAAAGATGCAACACCTTTAGAAGCGTTATATTTAAGGTATGAAATGTTTTCAGACATTCATCCTAACTTTTTGGAAAAATATTTTCTGCTACAATATTAAATTTAGTTTTAAAAAGGCAGTTTCAATAGAAAAGATAACAAACGAAAAAGGCAAAGAAGATCTGAAAATAGAAATTTTAGTAGAGGATATAGAGAGTATAACAACTAAAAAAGATGAAATTCTTATTTTTAATTTTATAAAAGATGCTTGTGAAAAAGTGAAGATAATGCATCAAAACAAATAACTATGAGCAAACTTAAAAATATATTAACAATAATAGTACAAAAGTAATTTCTTTTTTTAAAAGAAAATTGGATATATATATAAAACAATTTTTGAAAAGAAATGATATACTTGATATAGTAGGAATAGAGGCCAAAAATAAGCATTAGTGCAGGGTGCTCACTTCGGAGCAGTTATAATTTCTTTTGTAATGATATTTTTTAGGTAGCAGTGATTTAATAACATCTAGTATTAAATCAATAGGAATACCGTGGTATGTAATACTTATATTAATTATACTTATTATAGTTGATTTTATATTATCAAATATAGCTTCAAATAAAATAGATGTTTATACTCAAAAAAGGTATTGACGAACAAGATAAATGGGAAGCTTTAGAAAGATATATGAAAGACTTTTCTCTTCTTAAAGAAAAAGAGGTACCGGATTTAAAAAATATGGGAAAGCTTTTTTAGTATATGCTACTGTTTTTGGAATTTCAGAAAAAGTTATAGAACAATTAAAAAACAGTATATCCAGAGTATAGAGATGGATTATTCAATATATCCAAACTTATATATAGCAATGAATATGGATTTCTCAAGAAGTTTTAATTCAGTAAGTAATGCCATGTCTTCTTCATTCTCGTCAGGTTCTGGCGGAGGTGGAGGATTCTCTGGTGGAGGCGGCGGAGGCCGGAGGCCGGTGGACGGCGGAGGCGGTAGATAATATAAAAGCCGAATCGTTTAATAATATATAAAAAACCTTGGAACTTATGTTTCAAGGTTTTTTTTTATGTTTCAAAAATTCTATGAATTATTTTGATTAGCAACAACCTCTGTTATTGTTTCCACAACAGCAGAATATTAATATTAAGAATATTATTAAGAAACAGCAGTCATTGTTATTTCCAAATCCAAATCCGCATCCACATTTATCTGGCATGATAGAACCTCCTTCATTTAATAATCACTAGCTTATTATAAATTAGCAACCGCATCCATTGTCATTACCGCATCCGCAGTTATTTCCACCACAGTTACCACAAAGCAATAAGATTAATATTATGAACCATAACATTTCTCCATTACAACCTCTCATGACTTACCTCCTTATAAATAATTTAATTTCTTTTTGTATAGTATATACTATTCTTAATTAAATTAATTGGTTACGAATACTGTACAAAAATATTTGAAAATGATATAATTCAAAAAAAGCAAAGTGATATAAGGAGTAGAAAAATGGGAAAAAAGTATTATTAGACGATTTAACCATAAATCAAATTGCAGCAGGAGAAGTTATAGAAAGACCGGCCTCAGCAGTAAAAGAACTTGTTGAAAACTCTATTGATGCAGGAGCAAAAAATATAGTTGTAGAAATAAAAATGGAGGAATTTCCTATATAAGAATTACAGATGATGGTAGTGGAATAATGCCAGATGATATGGAAATTGCATTTGAAAGACATGCAACCAGTAAAATAAGAAAAAGCAAAGGACCTAGATACTGTAAAATCTATGGGGTTTAGAGGAGAAGCATTAGCAAGTATAGCTGCTATTGCAAAAGTAGAACTTGTTTCTAAAAACAGAAAATAGTGAAATTGGATATAAAATAGAAGTAGAAGGCGGAAATATAATAGAAAAGCATGAAGAAGGATGTAAAAAAGGGAACAAGCATAACTGTAAAAAGAATTATTTTTTAATACTCCTGTAAGGTATAAATTTTTAAAGAAAGATTTTACAGAGTCTGGATATGTAGAAGATGCAATTACTAAATTGCAATAGCTAATCCGGAAGTTGCAATTAAATTAATCAATACAGGGAAAACTGTGATTCAAACAACTGGAACAGGAAAAAATAGAAGATGTAATTTATATAATATATTTGGAAAAAGAGATTGCTCAGAATTTAATAAATGTTGATTATGAATATGAAGATATGCAAGTTACAGGAGTTATAGGAAAGCCAGAAATAGCTCGTTCAACTAGGACAAACCAATTATTTTTTGTAAATAAAAAGATACATAAAGGATAAAACGTTAACTAGTGCAGCAGACCAAGCGTTTAAAGGAATTGTAGGTATTGGAAAAAAAAGGATTTTTTAGTTTTAAATTTAGACATAGATTTAAGAAAAGTTGATGTAAATGTACATCCTGCAAAGCTAAAGTAAGATTTGAAGAAGAAGGAAAAGTTTTTAAAGCCATATATAATGCTATAAAACAAGGGTTAGAGCAAATAAATAACAATTTAGAGTTGGGAATGCAAACGCCAAAATGATATGTTAAAAAATATTAAACAAGAAGGTAAAATTAGCCCATGGGCATTAAATAAAGAAGATAAAGAAGATGAAGAAGAAAAAAAAGAAGAAGTAAAGGAAACAAATATACCAGATTTTAATACTTTCAAAACAACAGTAACAACATTGGATGAAGAGACAAGAAGAAAATTTATAGACGAACTTACACAAACAAAGACACCAGAAGAAATAGGAGAAAAATTAGCAGATATAACTAGAGCATATATTGAAAAAGACTTTAATAACGAAAATAAAGAGGAAGACCAAAAATTTATCTGAAGATAAAATAGAGGAGAGCGAAAAAAAAGTGGTAAAATCGTTCCTTATACAAAAGAAGATTTTAAAATAGAAAAAGAAGACATAAACGTTAAAGAAGAAGAGAAAATACCAGAAGGTGTAATAGAAATAGAAAATGACATAAATAATAAAAAAATAGAAGAATCACAAGAAGAGAATGAAAATACATCTAATATGGAAGTAATAAATGTACTAGAACCTGCTAAAAATTTATTAGAAGAAGCAAAGCAAACAAGTTATAATGATGAAAGAATATCAGAGAACAAATCTTTTGATGAGTCAAAAGTAGAAGAAAAAAGATAGATGATAAAACAGAAAAAGAGATAAATGAAACTACAAAAGAAGAGTCTTTTGAAGAGATGTATAGAAGATTATTTGGAAGAGATATTATAGAAGCCAAAAAAGAATATGACGAAAAAGTAGCAGAGGAAGAAGAAAAATACCAAACAACCGCAATTACTGGAAAAGAAATTTCTATGTTTGAAAAGATGGTGAAGTAAGTAGCTTAAATTATAGATATATAGGAATTGCATTTAATACATATATTATTTTGGCGATAAATAGTGATATGTACATTATTGATGAAAAAGCAGCAGAAGAAAAAATGATGTATGAAAAGATTAAACAGAAATTATTATTTGATAGGAGAAAAAGATTCAGTATTAATGCTTTTTTGCCAGATGTAATAGACTTAAATAATAGACAAATGGGAATTTTTAAAGATAATAAAGAACTTTTTTCAAATGCAGGATTTTTAGCAGAAGAATTTGGAGATAGTACAGTAAAAATGACAAATGTTCCAGAGTTTTGCCAAGAGATGGATACAAAGGAATTGTTTTTAAATGTATTAGAAGAAATAAATACAGTTGCAAGAATTGCTAAGGATGAAATAGTAGAAAAGTTTTTAGTTTCAATTGCAAAAGAAGCAGCAAAGCAAACAGAAGTGTATTTAAATAAAGAAGTTGTAGAAAAATTAATGAGTAAATTGCTAAGATATCCAGAACCATTTGTAGGTATAAATGGTAAGCAAATTGCGATAAAGATGACAAAAAGCCGATATAGAAAAGAAATTTTCAAGAAGATAAACAAATATAAAATCAAGAAGGGAGAAATATATAGTTTATATTTACTATATATAAAGTATCATGGAAATAATTACAATTAGTTTTATAGTTATTTTAAATTTAGCAGCAATTGCTTGTTTATATAAGATTTTAGGAAGAATAGAAATAAAAAATAAGATGGTGATCATTGGAATATGTTTAATTGCAATGTATAGTATTTTGTTTGTAATATATTCTTTAAGTACAATAGGAATGGATGGCAATATTGCAAATACATCAAGACAAGTTGTACTCTTTACATTTCTACCTGTAAATGTAATTTTAGGAATAGTTCTAGCATTATTCAGATAATGAAATTAAAAGATAAACTATTAGAAAAAAAAAAATTTCAAAAAAGATTAATAATATGCCTTGTTTTAGCAGTAATTTTATTAATTGTAGATTATGTATATATGAAAGATATTCAAATAGGTATAGCAAATTTTAAAACTAATTAGGAGGAGCTAATGGAAAAAGTTATAGTAATATGTGGACCTACTGCATCAGGAAAAACTAGTTTAGGAATAGAGGTAGCAAAACTTACAAATGGAGAAATTATTTCATGTGACTCAATGCAAATTTACAAAGATATGGATATAGGAACTGCTAAACCTACTAAAGAGGAGCAAATAGAAGCAAAACATCATTTAATAGATTTTGTGAGTCCTGATAAAAGATACAGTGTTGCAGAATATAAAAAAGATGCAGAAGAGGCAATAGAAAAAATATTAAAAGAAGGAAAAACTCAATAATAGTTGGAGGAACAGGTTTATATCTAAATTCTTTAATATATGGAATAGATTATCCAGAAATTGAAATAGACTTAGAATATAGAAGATATTTAGAAAACAGAGTAAAAGAAAGAAGGATTAGATAAGTTATACAAAGAAGCTAGAAAAATAGATGCTAAAGCACTAGAAAAAATAAGTTCAAATGATTCAAAAAAAGAATTTTGAGAATACTTGAAATTTATCATCAAACAGGAAAAAACAAAACAGAATTAGAAGAAGAATCAAGAAAAAGAACAGGATTAAATATGATTATAAAATATTTTTCTTAAATATGGATAGAGAAATTTTATATGAAAGAATTAATAAAAGAGTAGACATTATGATAGACAATGGTTTAATAGATGAAGTAAAAATGTTCTTGATAAATATAGCGAATTTCAACAGCTATGCAAGGTTTAGGATATAAAGAAGTTGTAGAATACTTAAATGGAAGCTTAAATAGAGATGAGATGATAGAAAAGATAAAACAAGAAACTAGAAGATATGCAAAAGACAAATAACCTGGTTTAAATCATATAAAAATGCAATTGTTTTAGATGCAAGAAACAAAAATAATCCATCTATTATTGTGGAGGAATTAAGTGAAAAATAATAATACTAACAGTAAGAGTAAAAAAAAGCAATGTACAAAAAAGTAAAGTTGCAAAGAGAAAAATTTACTAAATGGAATTGAGGAACCAAAAGTAAAAAAGAAAAAAAGAGTATTAGCTTTAAGAAAATTAATAAAATAAAACTTATACTTGTTATTTTAGTTATAGTAGCAATTATGCTATATATAGGAAACTCTGTGTTTAATCTTATAAAAAATCCAACAGATACTGTTGTTGTGAAAAACGGAAAAATTTCAAAAGAGGAAACAGTACCAGGATATATTATAAGAGATGAAACCGTTATAACAGGAGAGAACTACAAAAAATGGAATGGTTCAAATTAAAAGCGAAGGAGATAAAGTTGCAAGTGGAGATCCAATTTTTAGGTATTATTCAGCAGGAGAGGACAATTTAAAACAAAAAATAGCAGATTTAGATGTGAAAATTCAACATGCAATGGAAGAAAAATAATGAAGATTTATTTTCAACAGATACCAAACTTTTAGATAGCCAAATAGAAGAAAAATTAGAGCAAATTGATGGAACAAATGATGTAAGTAAAATATTCGAATATAAAAAATATAGCAGAATATATAACTAAAAAAGCAAAAATAGCAGGGGAGCTAAGTCCAAGTGGTTCATATTTGAAGAAACTAATTGATGAAAGAAGTTCTTATGAGAGAGAATTAAATTCAGGAGCAGAATATATAAATGCTACAAGAAGCGGAATAGTTTCATATAAAGTTGATGGATTAGAGGAAACATTAAACTCAAATGATTTTTCTAAAATAAATAAAGAGTTTTTAAATAAGCTAAATTTAAAAACAGGTCAAATTATTTCTACTAGTGGTGAAAGAGGAAAAATAGTAAATAATTTTATTGGATATATTGCTTGTATAAGTAAAACTGAGGAAGCAAATAATGCTAAAATTGGTGATAATGTAAAATTAGGACTTCCAAGTTCAAGAGAAGTAGATGCAAAAATAAAATATATTACAAAAGAATCAGATAATGAATCAACAATCATTTTTGAAATTACGGAGGGCATAAATGAACTTTTGGCATATAGAAAAGTTCCAATAGACATAATATGGTGGGATGCAGAAGGATATAAAGTGCCAAATTCTAGCATAATTAGTCAAAATGATTTAAATTATGTAATAAGAACAAAGTCAGGATATCAAGAAAAAAGTTTTGGTAAAATTGAAGAAAAAGGGTGAAAACTATTCTGTTGTAACAAATTATAGTACATCAGAAATAGAAGAATTGGATTTACCAAAAAGAAGTATACACTTCGCTTATTTTATATGATGAACTGCTTATAAATCCAGCAAAATAAGAAATATTACACTAATATTACAGAAAAATGAAAAAGAATATTACATATCACAAAAAGTATTGACAATGAAGCAAAAAAGTTGGATACTTAAAATGTAGTCGTAAATGCGAAGGAGAAATTTAGGAGGTTGTTTATAAAATGGCAAATGCGGTTGTAAAATAAATTTATGAATATGTTTGGAATGGGGCAGCAGCAGAAGAAGAGCCAGAAGAAGGATATGAAGAGGATTTTGATACATATCAAGAAGAAGAAGAGGAAGAATTAGAACCAAGAGGATTATTTGGAAGAAAAAATAGTAAAGTTGTAAGTATGGCTCAACAAGTTAGAATGGTAATTATGCAACCAACTAATTTTGAACAAGCTGAAGAAATTTGCGACTTATTAAAAGAAAAAAAATCAGTAATAATTAATTTAGAATATGTTAATAAAGACGTTGCTAGAAGAATTATAGATGTTGTTAGCGGAGCAGCGCATGCTCTAGATGGACATATGCAAAAAATTCTAGTTCAATATTTTTAGTAGCACCATATAATTATGATATTACTTCAGATTCAAAAAAGACGAAGGCAAGAGTAAATCACCTGTATCTTGGTTAAAAAGTAATGCAAATAATTAATTGATTTGGAGGAATAGAAATGATTACACCACTAGATATTGAAAATAAAAGATTTTCAAAAAGACTCTAAATGGATATGATCCAGAAGAGGTTGATGATTTTTTAGATGAACTAACAAAAGATTATTCAAATATATATAGACAAGTGTCAGAAAGTGAAAGAAAAGTTGATGAATTAAATTCAAAGCTTGAAAATTATGTAAAAAAATAGAATCAACACTACAAAATACTTTACTTATGGCACAGTCAGCAGCTGATGAAGTAAGAAATGCAGCACAAAAGCAAAGCAGACCAAATTATAAGAGAAGCAGAAAGTAAGTCAAAGGAAATTACTAATGCTATTGATATTCAAGTGGTTGAAAAAAACAAAGGGCCTTAGATGATATTCAAAAACAATTTGATGTTTATAAGGCAAAAATGGAATCTTTACTTATTTCTCAACTAGAATTATTAAAAGATATAAATAAAGATGGGTAAATTACAAATTTGTAACAAAATAAAGGGATATATGCAATAAAATGGCGTATATCCCTTTATTTCGTGCAAATTTTATGGTAAAATATGTGTGTTACATAGATATTAAGGAAATATTACAATTTCGTTATTTCTATTGACAAGAAAGGATTTAAAGTTAAAATAGGAATATGAGAGTAATTAGTGGATTAGCAAGAGGAACAAAACTTAATTCTATTGAGAGTAGTTCAACAAGGCCAACATTGGATAGAGTAAAAGAATCTATGTTTAATATTTTGCAAAATGATATTAAAGATAAAGTTATTCTAGATCTTTTTGCAGGTAGTGGAGCACTTGGAATAGAAGCTTTAAGCAGAGGAGCCAAAAAGCATATTTTTGTGATATCAATTCGGAAGCTATTTACATTATAAAACAAAATCTAGAAAAGGCTCATTTAAAAGAAAAAGCAGTAATCTTTTAAAAAAAGCTATATAGAAACAATTAGTTCATTAGATGAAAAAATAGATATAGTGTTTTTAGACCCACCATATAAATTAGGTGTTGTAGGTAAAAAGCATAGAACTTTTGTTAAAAAAAGAAAATTTTAACTAATGATGTAATAATAGTAATAGAAACAGACGAAGTAGATAGAGATGTGCAGGAGATAAAGAAAATAGAAGGGATAAATATAATAGACCAAAGAAAGTATGGAAGGGCTCATTTGGTTTTTTATGCGAGTTTAAAATAGTAATGCAAAAAAAAAGAGAGAAACAATATGGAAATATTTACTTTACTAGAAAGATTAGAAGAATTGTTTGAAAATTCAAAAAGGTACCTTTTACAGGAAAAAGCAATAATTGAGCAAGAAGAAGTTATGGAATTAATAAAAGAAATAAGACTAAAGATGCCAGAAGACTTAAAACAAGCTAAATGGGTAAGAGAAGAAAGAGAAAGAATTTTAGAAGAAGCAAGAAAAGAAGCTGAAGATGTTGTAAAAGAAGCTGAAAACAGAATAATTGCAATGATTGACGAACATGAAATAACTAAAAAAGCATATGAACAAAAAAATGAAATTATGGAATCTGCAAATGAGAATTCAAGACAAATTACGCAAGGAGCTAAAGAATATGCAGACAATATCTTAGCCGAATTAGAGAAAACATTAGAAAGAACACTAAAAGAAATTGAACAAGACAGAAAAGAATTAAAATAACATGAGGAGATACTATGGAAAATAAAAATAGTAATGTTAAAAAATAATAATTGTTACATCTGTAATAATTATTATTTTTAGTTTAATAATATGTGGAATTTTTTTTTAGGACTTAATAAAAATAAAAAGAAGCCAAACGTAACTATTAGTGAAAATAAAGTTTCAGAAGAAGATATTATTCAAGAAGAAAAATGATAGGATTCTTGAGCAGGAAAATATTAAAATAAAAGATGACCAAAATGAAATTCTGAATAGAAAATATGGAAAAAGTTGAGATTGTATGGGTAGATGAAGAAAACAATATTATTGATGAGCCATTAATACCTTGTCTTGGTGGAATGACAAAATTAAGTTACAATAGTAAAAAAACAGCTTTTGAAGAAGTAAAAGATGAAGAAACCGAGTGGTACAATTATAAAGAACAAGAATGGGCAAATGCAATAGATGAGAATGGTAGCTATTTTGTGTGGATACCAAGATATGCATATAGAATAGTATATTATTCAGATTCACAATATTCAAAGGTTATAGGATATACAGATGCAAGAGGAATACTAAAATTAAATGTAGATGGTAGCTTTACAAGAATTGCCACAAATAATGCAGGAATAAGACAAACAGATAATCATTATATTGTAGCACCAGCATTTGTAAAAGATGTAGCTAGTGGATATAGAAATGGTGGATGGAGCAAAGAGCTAGCAGGAATTTGGGTAGCTAAATATGAAATGAGCATGGAAAAAGACAAAGAAAATATAGTTACTTCATCTAGTGAAATTGGAAATGTCTCTACATCAGATACTATAAAAGCAGTTAGCAAACCTGGAGCAACTAGTTGGAGAAACATAAATATAAATAATTGTTATTTAAATAGTTTTAATTATGCAAGGAACAGAGACAGCCATTTGATGAAAAATAGTGAGTGGGGAGCTGTTGCATATTTAGCATATAGTAAGTATGGAATAGGTGCAATAGCACTTGAGATTAATAAAAATTCGGATTATAGAACAGGTGGAAGTAATATAGAAAAGAGTGTGTATTTGTCAAATGCCTCTCAAAGTTCGGCAGGAAATGCAACAGGTGTATATGACTTAAGCGGGGGTGCTTGGGAATATATATTGCAGCATATATAGATAATGGATATGAAGGGTTAAAACACAAATGGTGGTGGCAGTGATAAAGATATTTATGGAAGCAGAAATTCAAAATATAAAACTGTTTACGAAAATGATGATATAGATAAAGCACAAAATTACTCTCAAAGAATATTCAAATAAACATTATGCATTAACATTAAAAAGAAGAGGGGATGCTATATATGAGAGTTCAAATTCGGGATATGGAAATGATGCGTGGAACTTAAATGCTTCTTTCTTTCCTCAAAATGATATACCATTTTTCATTAGAGGAGGAGATTATAGAGGTGCGAGTGGAATGGGCTTATTTAGCTTTAATGGATATAGTGGAAGCAGTAATAATAGTGAAGGATTTAGAGTTGTTTTAGCATTTTAAAAATATCTACTTACTTAAAGATACTTTTAAGTAAGTAGATGTTTTTTTAAAGCATATAAATTGCAATTGAATATACTAATGCACCTAAAATTGCAGATATCCAAGATAAACTATATCCAATCATAATGTATTGAATAATATAAAGAGTTATTGAACATAAAACAAATGCAATAATTCCTTTTACTAGTTGGTTAGAAAAAATTTTTGTATATGAACTAATTAAAAAGTCAAAAAGTGAAAGAGAAAAGATACCAATAATAACTATGAGAAAATTCGGATTACCAATGTCCGGTGTAAAAAATGCGGTAATTCCTAATACAACTGAAGCTGTTATAATTCTTCCAATTAATTGAATAGATTTATTTTTCGTCATTTGTACCTCCATAAAAGTTAAATTTAGTTAAAGTATTTCCTAAAAATTGATTCTTATTCAAAAAATTAAAAATTCATACATAAAAATATAAAGAATGTAAATAATATAGAAAAATAATAGTAAATGAAAGGTAAGAAAATGGTTATTAATTTTACAAGAGCAATAATTATTTATATAATTGTTTTAATTGTAATGAGATTAATGGGAAAAAGAGATAGGACAACTTCAGCCTTTTGAATTAGTAATTGCAATAATGATAGCTGACTTAGCTTCAATTCCAATGACTGATACAGGTGCCAATAATAAATGGAATTGCTCAATATTAGGATTACTTGCAATGCATTTACTAATTACAGTTTTAAATATAAAATCTGTGAATATAAGAAAATTTACTTGTGGAAAACCTACAATATTAATATATAAAGGTAAGATAGATGAAAATGCTCTAAAGAAGGAGAGATTTACAATTAGTGAGCTTCAAGAAAGACTAAGGTCAAAAAAGATGTATTTGATTTAGGCGATGTTGATTTTGCCATTTTAGAAACAAGTGGAGAAATATCGGTAATACAGAAACCTAGTAAAAAGAAATGCTATTCCTGAGGACTTTAACATAGAGCCAGAATATGAAGGATTAGTATATGACTTGATTGTAGATGGAAAAATTATGTATAAAAATCTTGCTAAAATAGGAAAAAATGAAAAGTGGTTAACTAATCAATTAAAAATTTAAAATTAGTACCAGAAAAAGTTTTTATTGCAACTATAAATGAAAAAAGGAGAGTTTTACTGTCAGGCAAAAAGAAAAAGGAGGTGGCAGAAAAAGTTGAAGAAAGAGGCAATTATTACAGTTTTTATCTTAGTTATTATATTTATAGGAGAGTTTATAACTCAAGGATTTACGAGTAAATATTTAGGAGATACAAAAAATACAATTAGAAAATATAAAACAGAAATTTTAAAAGGTCAACTTTCAACAAAAGAATTAATAGAAAAAGACAAATAAAATATATGACGATTGGGAATGGAAGAATGAAAATTGTTTATCATATTATTTAGAACATGATGAATTAGAAAAGATAAATACAAAACTTTGCTCTGTAAAGGGATATTTAGAATCAGAGGATAAAGCAGATTGTATGTCAGATTTAGAGGAAGCTATGTATATAATTGAGCATTTGAAAGAAAAAGAGGCATTTAGTTTAAAAAATATCTTTTTAAGCTAAAAATAGGGAATATTGAACCCAAAATTATTATACAAAAAATTTAATAATTGAGGTTCAACATTCCACACAAATTTTATTTAATAAGATTTGGCGAGCGAACAAAGACGAGGCATGAAAAGTTATTAAAAATGTTGAAAAAATATTAATCATGCCTCTTTTGTTCTGTAATATTAAGTCCAAATTCTAACATATCATTTCTTAATTTAGCTTTATTCTTTCAGAAAGTTTAACTAAAGGAAGCCTTGAATACCAAATTTATATCCTAATAAGTTCAAAGCATATTTTACTGGTATAGATTTACTTCACAAAATAAACTACTACACAAAATCAAAGGCCTTAAGTTGCTTTTCTAAAGCAAGTTTTATATCTCCTTTAAATAATCAAAACAAATTTCATGAGTAAATTTAGGAGCAATATTTGAAAGTACAGAAATAACTCCAATTCCACCTAAAGATAATATTGGAACAATTTGATCGTCATTTCCAGAATAGATATTCAAATTATCGCCACATAGTTTTTTATTTTGGCTACTTGAGAAATATCGCCACTAGCTTTTTTTTGCTACAATATTAGGTATTTTTTGATAACTTAAAACAAGTCTCTGGCAAAATATTAATGCCAGTTCTACTTGGAACATTGTATAAAATAATTGGTAAAGTTGTAGATTCTGCGATTTTGGTATAATGAGCAATTAAGCCTTCTTGAGTAGTTTTGTTATAATAGGGAGTAACAACTAAAGCAGCATCAGCACCACTAGATTCAGCATACTTTGTAAGTTCTATTGCAGAAGTTGTATTATTTGAACCTGTTCCGGCAATTATTGGAACTCTTTTTTGGGCTTTAGAAATTGCAAAAGAGATAGTTTCTTTTCGTTCCTGATCTGTCATAGTAGCAGATTCACCTGTTGTACCACATACAATTAAAGCGTCAACATTATTATTTATTTGATATTCAATAAAATTTGAAAACTCTTTAAAATTAACTCCGTTTTCAGTAAAGGGAGTTGCAAGAGCGGTTCCGCATCCTTTAAAAAACAATTGATTTCATAAAAACCTCCAAATTTTTAATAGCATTACTTAAAGATATAATTATATCTAAAAAAATATGCATTAAAAGATTCAAAATAAATATATCATATTATATTTATTTTGACAATTGTGAATAAAAAATTACTAAAAAATGTCACTTATTAAATTAAAAAATATCATAAAGATGTAGCAGAAAACGAAGAAAAAAATAAAAACAATGGAGAAAGAAAATGGTTTTTAGTAGTTTAGAATTCATATTTATATTTTTGCCAATATTTTTAATAGCATATATAATAGTGCCACGAAAATACAAAAATACTATAATTTTATGTGGGAGTATAATTTTTTATATAGTAGGGTCATGGAAAAGCCACAACATATTTTCTTGCTCTTATTAGCAACTATTGTTAATTTTGTTATAGGAAGAAGGCTAAAAAAAAATCATAGTAAAAATTACTAATTTTAGGAATTGCTTATAATTTATTTTGGCTTATCTTATATAAATATATGGGCGTTTTTTTATAGGAGCATTTTCTGATGTGAATTTAGCTCAACCAATAGGAATTAGTTTTTTATACATTTCAATCAATTTCATATTTAATAGATGTGTATTCAAATAAAACAAAGGCAGCAAATAATATTTTTAGATATGGAACATATGTATTCATGTTTCCACAGTTAATATCAGGACCAATTGTAACATATGGTTTTATAAATAAGCAGCTAGAGGAAAATAAAAAGATAAGCTATGAAGATATTTCAGCAGGATGTAAGGAATTTATTTTAGGACTTGGTTTAAAAGTGCTTTTGGCAAATAGACTAAGTATGCTATGGAATGATATTTTAACTATTGAATTGACAGTATTTCTACAAAATTGGCATGGCTGGGAATAATAGGATATTCACTTCAAATTTATTTTGATTTTTATGGATATTCACTAATGGCCAAAGGAATTCGGAAGACTAATAGGAGTAAATTTACCTGAAAATTTTAAAACACCATATTTATCATTAAGTATGACCGAATTTTTTAGAAGGTGGCATATGACGCTTGAAACTGGTTTAAAAATTATGTGTATATACCTCTTGGAGGAAATAGAAAGGGAATGGTAAGAACAATTCTAAATTTAGGAATAGTATGGATACTTACAGCTTTTTGGCATGGTGCAAGCTACAACTACCTGTTATGGGGATTAACAATTTTCTTACTAATAGTAATAGAAAAAGTAATTTTAAAGAAGTTCTTAGATAATCATAAATTTTGGGGACATATATATATGATAATTCTAATACCACTAACCTGGGCAATATTTGCAATAAATGATTTAGAAACTCTTAAAATCATATTTGGTAAGTTATTTTCATGGAATAGCGGATTATTAGAAAATGACTACTTAAAATATATAGGAATGTATGGATGGTTTATTTTGGTTGGTATTTTATTTTCTACTAGTTTACCAGAGAGAATATTTTTAAGGAAAAAGACGACATATATGCAATTAGTATTACTTATACTAGTGTTTTGGATATCTATTTATTATGTATATGTAGGGTTAAATAATCCATTTTATATTTTAGCTTTTAGTATAAATTAGAATGTAAAAGATAAGAAAGAAAGGAAAAAGGTATGAAAAAATCAAATCTATTTATATTTATTTTAGTACTTACAATTTTGGTTGCAGAGCCATTTATAATGAAAAAATGTATTTTTTTAAAGAAGAAAATGAGTATGATAAAAATGAAATAATAGAAGGAAAAGAAAATTATATGGATAATATTATAGTTGATAATAGCATAGAAGAAAATAAAATAAGCAAGCAAAATGTTAAAGAAAATATAATATTAAAAAATCAGGAAGTAGATAAAAGTTATTTTGATGATGCGTTATTCATAGGAGATTCTAGAACAGTTGGGATATGTGAATATGGTCAACTTGAAAATGCTACATTTTTTGCAAATGTTGGAATGAGTGTATATAATGTATTTTCAAAGGAAGTATCTGTACCTAAAGTGGGTAAAGTGAAGCTAAAGGATTTGCTATCAGAAAAGAAATTTGGAAAGATATATATAATGTTAGGAATAAATGAATTAGGATATAACATGGAAAATACCGTGAAAAAAGTATAAAGAATTAGTGGAGTATATAGAAAATAGGCAAAATAGTTTAATTTATATACAGGCAAATTTACACGTTACAGAGAAAAAATCAAAGACAGATAAAATTTTTAATAATACTAATATAAACTTATTTAACAATAAAATAAAAGAAATTGCTAATGATAAAAATATATTTTATATTGATATAAATGAAAAATTTGATGATACAAGTGGAAATTTGTGTGCGGAGTATTCACAAGATAATATACATATATATGCGAAATATTACAAAGAGTGGAGTAAACAATTAGAAAAAAGTGCTGTGAAAATAGGAGGATGATTAATGCTTGACAAAAAAGAAATGGTTTTGCAAAAAATTAGAGAATTAGAAGATGGTTTGTTTAGAGTATCATATAGTATTTTAAAAAATACTGAAGATTCTCAAGATGCGGTACAAGAAGCAATATGTAAGGCGTATACAAATTTAAATAATTTAAGGGATGAAAATAAGTTCAAGTCTTGATTTATGCAATAGTACATAATACTTCATTAGAAATATTAAAAAGAAGAAGTATCATGTAGAATTAGAAGAAGAGATTTTAACAACTGAAAAAGTGATATTGAAGACAATTTAAGTTTATGGCATTGCATTGAAAAATTAAACGAGCCATATAGAACAGTAATAGTTTTATATTATTATGAAGACTTATCTATAAAAGAGATAAGCAGTATAACAGGAGCAAATATAGATGCTGTAAAAAGCAATTATCAAGAGGAAGAGAAAAAAATAAAGGAGGATATGAATATATGAAAATTTTTCAAGATAGAAAACTTAAGAAAATTGCCAAAGATGAAAATATAAAAAGCTCAAAAGAATTTTATGAAATGATAGACAATACACTAGAGAATTTAGCAGAAAATAAACAAAAAGAAATTTCCTTTTAAACTAACTTTAAAAATAGCAACAGTTGCAATAATATCTACATTTATTATTTTGCCAAATCTAAGCCCCGAGGTTTCTTATGCAATGGAGCAAATTCCTGTGATAGGTAATATTGTAAAAGTTATAACAATAAGGAATTATTTTTATAAAGAAGGCAATAGCGAAATGAATTTAGATATTCAACAATAGAAAATAAAGCAGAAGCTGATAAAAATATAAATAAAAATGTAGAAGAATTAACAAATAAAATAATGACACAATTTTTAGCTGAAAAAGATGAAAAAAAATCATATAGGAGTTGATGTAAAAACAGACATTGTAGAAAAATCTGAAAAGTGGTTTACTTTGAAATTAACGATAACTGAAACAAGAGGAAGTAGTAGTTTAGATTACAAATATTATCATATAGATAGGAAAGAAGAAAAAATTATTAAGTTAGTAGATTTATTTGAAAGTAGTGAGTTTAAAGAAAAGATTAGTAAAGAGATAAAAAACAGATGCAAGAGAGTATGGATAAAGATGAAAATATTGTATATTATATAGATGCAGAGAAAGAAGAATGGAGTTTTACTAAAATAGCAGATGACCAAAATTTTTATTTTGCACCAAATGGAAATATTGTAATTGTATTTAATAAATACGAAGTTGGACCAGGAGTAATGGGAGCACCAGAATTTGAGATAGATAAAAAATTTATAATAAATATTTGAAAGAAAAAGTATACTTAAGTTTTAAATTGTCCTTGAAAAAACAAAATTCATATGTTAAAATGCAATTAAAATTATAAAGATATTAGGAGGCAATAATTATGATTAAAAAAATTGGAGAAAGCGGAGTTTGAAGAGGTAGTTTTAAAAAGTACCAAACCAGTATTAGTAGATTTTTTGCAACATGGTGTGGACCATGCCAAATGCTATTACCAGTTTTAGAAAAATTAGCTTCAGAAGAAGAAAGATTTGATATTATAGAAATTGATATAGATAATGCACATGAACTTGCAATAAAATATGGTGTAGAAGTCGTTCCTACAATGATACTATTCAAAGATGGCTACAAAATAAAAAGAAATGACTGGTTTTCACTCAGAAGCAGAACTTAAAGAGGAATTATCAGAAGTTTTATAATTTAGTAGGGAGGAATAAAAGTTATGAAAGGGTATGTAATGAACCCAGATAAGGAATATACAAGTAAGATAATAGAAGGAATTTTAAAGAAAGATGGACACTGTCCTTGTAGAGTAAATGTAGATGAATCAACTCTTTGCCCATGTGATGAATTTGTAGAAAAACATATTTGTAAATGTAATTTATTCGTAAAAAGGAAGATTAGAATGGAAAAAGTAACTGAAAGTATAAGAAATATAGGTGTATATGATAAAGATATAGAATTATTTGAAAACCAGTATATTATTAAAAAATGGAATGAGATATAATTCATATATAATAGAAGATGAAAAAAAATAGCAATATTAGATTCAGTAGATAAAAAGAAAAATGTAAAGAATGGCTAGATAATATCGAAAATGTTTTAAATGGTAAAAAGCCAGATTATATAGTTGTTTCACACTAGAGCCAGACCATTCAGGAAGTTTAGAAAGCTTTCTTATAAAATATCCTGAAGTGCAAGTTATTTCTAATGAAAAAGTATTTTCTATGCTACCACAATTTATAGAAACTGATGTAACCTCAAGAAAAATTGTAGTAAAAGAGCAAGACAGAAATTTCTTTAGGAAAACATAAACTTAAATTTTTATGACGCCAATGGTCCATTGGCCAGAAGTAATGTTCTCATATGAAATGACAGAGAAGATTTTATTTTCGGCAGATGCTTTTGGTACATTTGGAGAAAGTGGACTATTAGATGAATGGAAAGAAGAAGCAAGAAGATACTTTATAAATATTGTTGGAAAATATGGAATGCAAGTTCAAAATGTGCTAAAGAAATTAAATGGAATAGATATAGATAAAATTTGCGCACTACATGGACCTGTACTTGAGAATAGTTTAGAATATTATATTAATTTATATGATATTTGGAGTAAGTATGAACCAGAAGAAAATGGAATATTAATAGTTTGCGGGTCACTACATGGAAATACTTATGAAGTTGGTAAACTAGTTGCTTCTAAGTTAGAAGAATGTGGAGAAAAAGTAGAATTAGTAGACATTTCAAGAGAAGCTGCACCAGATATAGTTTCTAAAGCATTTAAGTATTCTAAAATGTGTATTGCATGTTCAACATATAATATGTCTATTTTCCCACAATGAATTCATTTTTGCATTTATTAAAAGAGAAAAGAATTATCAAGGTAGAAAAGTAGGAATTATTGAAAATGGTTCATGGGCACCAAATGCAGCAAATGTTATAAAAGAAATTTTGTCAAAAATGAAAAAATATAAAATAGTAGAACCTATTGTAACTATAAAAAACAAAGCTTTCAGAAGAAACAGAAAAAGATTTATTAAAACTCATAGAAGTGCTAAAAAAGTAAAAATAAAAAGTATTTACAAAATTAAAAATAAATGATAAAATCGGCTTATGCAAATGCAGTTATATAAAATATAAATAAGAATTTTATAAGGAGGAAAAAATAAATGGAAAAATATGTATGTACAGTATGCGGATATATTTATGATGAAGAAAAAAGAAGGGGTAAAATTCAATGATTTACCAGATGATTGGACATGTCCACTTTGCGGTGTTGGAAAAGATATGTTCCAAAAAGTAGAAGAATAAGAAAGGAAAAAAATTTATGGAAAGAGAACTAAGTCTAAAAAAGATGTAAAACATGTGGGAAAACAGTGCAAATTTTAGAAGACTCAAATGTAGAAATTATGTGTTGCAATGAAATTATGGAAACAATAGTTCCAAACTCAGTAGATGCTGCAATAGAAAAACATGTTCCAGAATATACAGTAGAAGATGGAAAAAATATTAGTAAAAAGTAAATCATGTAATGGAAGAAGAACATTATATAGAATGGATATGTTTAGTTACAGACGAAAAAAGAATGCAAGAAATATTTTAAACCGGGAGAAGTAGCTGAAACTACATTTTGTTATACACCAGGCTCAAAACTATATGCTTATTGCAATAAGCATGGTTTATGGCAAAACGATGTAAAATAGAAATAAAACATAAATAAAGCAAGCAGTAAAACTCTGAAACAAAAGGGATTTCTGCTTGTTTTTATTAAATTGCTAGAGAAATAGAATTACAGTATATTTATTTAGAAGGGACAAAAAATGAAAAATATTTTACAAATGTTAGAAATGTCTAGTAAAAATATCCAAATAAAATTATATTTGGTGATGTGAAGGATGAAATAAAATATGCAGAGTTTACAAAAAAAGCAAAAATAATAGGAGCACAAATTGCAAGTAAGTATAAAAAAAGAAAATGCCCGATTGTAATATTTATAGACAAAACAATAAATTGCTTAAGCTCAATGATGGGAGTACTTTATAGTGGAAACTTTTATAGTATTTTAGATACGACCTCACCAAAAGAAAGAGCAGAAAACATATTAAATACTTTAGAACCAATTTGTATAATAACAGACAATAAAAATATTACTAAACTAAAAAACTAGACCTTTCATGTAAAGAAATTTTTAACATTGATGAAATAGAAAGTAACTTAGAAACTGAAGATGTTATAGAAAATATATTGCAAAACATTAGAAACGAACAAATAGACACAGACGCAGCATATATATTATTTACATCTGGTTCAACAGGAAAGCCAAAAGGTACGGTAGTGAGTCATAAAGCAGTTATAAGTTACACGAATTGGGTAGAAGAAGCATTTAAAATAGATGAAAATACTATTTGGGGAAGTCAGACACCATTTTATTTTAGTATGTCCATAACAGACGTATTTTCATGTATAAAATCAGGTGGAAGCTTATACATTATTCCAAAAATGTATTTTTCTTTTCCTGTAAGATTAATAGAATTTCTAAATGAAAAAAAAAGATAAATTCTATATATTGGGTTCCATCAGCACTTTCTATTGTTGCAAATTTAGGAGCTTTAAAAGAAGCAAAATTACCGTATTTAAAGCGCATTTTATTTGCAGGGGAAGTAATGCCAACTAAGCAATTAAATATGTGGAGAAAAAAGCTTCCGAATGTAATGTTTGCAATTTATATGGACCAACAGAAACAACAGATATTTGTAGTTATTATATATTAAATAGAGAATTCAAAGATGATGAGTCAATTCCAATAGGCATAAACTGTGATAACTGTAATTTAATTATTCTTAAAGAAGATGGTACAGAAGCAAAAAGAAAGATTAATGGAAGTGGAGAATATATAGGAGAAAGCGACATGGGGAACTTCTTGTAAGAGGAAGCTTCTTAGCATCTGGATATTATAAAGATATAGAAAGAACACAAAAAAGCATTTATTCAAAATCCGATAAATAATGAATATCCAGAAATTGTATATAAAACAGGAGACCTTGTTAAATATAATGAGGCAGGAGAATTAATTTATTTGGGTAGAAAAGATTTTCAGATAAAGCATATGGGGTATAGAATAGAATTAGAGAAATTGAAAAAGCATTTTATGGCATTAACGAAATATCTTGTGCAATATGTTTATATGATGACAAAAAAGATAATATAGTTTTAATTTACCAAGGTAAAATAGAAGAAAAAAGATTTAGCAATAAAAATCAAAGACAAATTATTAGGATATATGTTGCCAAATAAATATATAAAATTAGAAAAGATACCATACAATAGTAATGGAAAAATAGATAGAAAAAAATTAAAAGAACTAATACAATAAATGTAAAATTAATTTTATGGAAGGAATAAAAATAGAAATGGAAGATTTAATTAATATTTTAGTAGAATTAAAACCAGGAGTAGACTTTGAAGAAGAAGAAAATTTAATAGAAGATGGAATTTTAGATTCATTTGACATTGTAAACTTAGTTGCAAAAAATAGGAGAAGAATTCGAAGTGGAAATAACACCAGCAGATTTAATACCAGAAAATTTCTCATCTGCTGAAACAATATATGAACTAATTCAAAGAATTGATGAAGAATAGAGGAAAAAATATGCTAATAAATTCATTAAGCTTTATAGCTTTTATAATTTTACTTCTTATTATTTATGCTGTTATTCCAAAAAAAATAAAATGGGTAGTACTACTTTTAGCAAGTTATATATTTTATTTTTTAAATAGTACAAAATTAATAGTTTGTATATTACTTACTACTTTGTCAATTTATATAGTAGGTCTATTAATGGGAAAAGTAGATGATAAAGTAAAAGATAATATAAATAAATTAGAAAACAAAGAAGAAAAGAAAAAATAAAATCCAAAAGCAAAGGCTACTAAAAAAGAAAATTTTGACAGTAGGGATTTTATTTAATTTAGAATACTTATATTAATGAAATATACGGGACTTATTAATGAAATATTTTCCGTAAATATACCTATTTTAACACTAGCTTTGCCACTTGAATTTCGTATTATACTCTTCAAGCAATAAGTTATATTGTAGATGTATATAGACAAAAAATTAAAC
>VOFC01000684.1_pt1 | contig 24001 bp, 39 predicted proteins | sample 5384161 | NCBI WGS metagenome assembly VOFC01 (sample SAMN12384722, study PRJNA508395) | human gut metagenome | isolation source: healthy gut B | host: Homo sapiens | reverse complement strand
CATCCTTTTTTGAAAAAATAAAGTCTCTAATCCAAGGAAAACTGTAAATTTGCATGTCTATGTTATCATGTCTTAAAATTCATTTCCTTTCGCTCATTTAGTTTGACTGATATAAGTCATACATAAACTGTTTTTCAGTTAAAGAAATATTCCCCGCAGAACCTACAAAGAGAACTGGCATTCAACAATATCATCATCATTTAAGATATTATTCTTCTGTTCAGATTCAAGCTGATTATGGAAATTAATTAAGTGGGCATTAACATCCTTATATAAAGCAGAACACGGCAATTCTGTTGCTAATTTCCATTCCTTGATTCTACTAATTACATTCTCTATATTGTCTAAATAATTATTGAAATCATTTTTTTGTACAATAGGTCGCTTTTTTGATTTTCCAACTTTACTAGTAGTTCTTCGCAATGCTTTTGTGATATCACTCGCTTTTTTATAGATCCTAATTCTTTTGATATTGTCTGCAAAAAGTACTATAGTTTTTATGAAATTTAGTCGTTTACGTTGATACTCTTCGTCTATTTGGTCTGTTATGTAAATACGGTCCTTATTCGATTGTATAAAATTTACAAAAAAAGAGTGCGTTGAGATTTAGGCATACTGTAAGCGTTTCAGAAGAAAGTTTGTATCAATAAAAATTTCGGTACCCTGCTCGTCTGAACCCACCAATTTTCAATTGCATTCTTATGGCTATCATAATATTGCCGAGCATTTTTCTTTGTTCCAATATTTCCGCTTTTAAAAGAAAAGCAGAAGTTTTCTCCTATTGTTACTTTTTTATTCTTCTTACTCATTTCTATAGAAAGCTTTAATTGAAATATTAGGAATATTCACGTTACTCCAAGCAGAGCCTCGATCCAATTTGCAAACATAAATTTGAGCATTATCAGTTAGCACTTGTTTCAAAGCATCTCTAATCTCAGATGAACGAGATTCAGTATTAACCAAAATAGTATTATCAAACAAGAAATATAATCTCCAATTTTTTCAATAACCTGTTTTACAATAGTTGTATTTTGTTCCCCAAGATACCACTACTATATATGTATTTATTTCCATTTTATTTATTCAATAGTTCGTTAAACTTTCAATTACATAAAAACAGATCAAACCTTCGAGATTCATTATATTAAATTAGGGTGTTCTCATATTTAATATTGATGATGAATAAAAATAACTTGTCTACTATATTGCGATAATAAATACCGCATGGTTTAATTTGATGGTAAAGATAAACAATTGGCGTGAAATAATACGCTTCAAATGTTATTTTTAAGAAAATCAAACAATACAAAGCAGGTTATTGTATCACACGATACTAATTTAGTGATTAACGTAAGTTCTGAGCAGGTAATAATTGCTCGAAATAATGATGGCGTTTAGAGTTATTTGTCAGGTGCATTAGAGAATCCCAATATAAATAGAGGTGTATGCGAAATATTAGAAGGTGATATAAATGTTTTTGAAAAGCGAGAATAGAAATATGGTATTAGCCAATGATGCAATATTAATTTCTTTAGTCTTGATGACTGTCATGCTTATCGGGCTATAAATCTTATGTAAACATGTATTTCGAGATGGCAATTGCAAGTAATAATTGCATAACTGAATATGCGTTTGCACTTACACTTTTGCATAATGGCCCGTAGTTTGCTTCATATCGGCTTTTCTCTAAAAAATTGCTGTTTCTCAAGAAAATACGTAATTTTGCGTCGTCAATTGAATAAAAATATAAAGTTTACAATGCTGCAAAGAAGAATGAACAACTGGAACATCGTATCAGATCAAGGCATAAAATGCCTTTGAGAGAATGTCGTATATCCATATTTCGGGCATTGAAGCATTCTATACTTTTGGAGACATTTTTCGACGAACGTTTGATAAACCATCGGGGATACGATGATGCTGGTATCCCGCTGAAACGATAAATGAAAACCGTCGGAGAGTCTTTACCAAACTTTTCGACGGTTTTTTTTATTATGTGCCTTGTGGTGACGTTCGCACGATACGCCCTTCTCTCCGTCAATTCCGTCCACGGGCAAAATTGTAACGTATTATTAACCGCGCAGTGATGCGCATGAATGAAAAAGACTATGAATTATAAATTTGACGGAAGCAGGGTGTTCTTTACATCCGACACCCACTTCAACCACACCAATATCATCAGGTTCTGCAACAGGCCTTTCAAGGATGTATCGCACATGAATGAAACGATGATTTCCAACTGGAACCGCGTGGTCGGCCCGGAGGATATTGTGTTTCACTTGGGCGATTTCTGTCTGGGAGGTTCTGCCGAATGGATAAATGTACTGAACAGGCTGAACGGGAGAATATACCTTATTTCCGGCAACCACGACATCAAGAACCTGAGGCAGAATTACACGAAATATTTCGAGCATATAGCAATGCAGATGTATATCGAGGTCGATAAACAGAAGATTTATCTGAATCATTGTCCGTTCCTTTGCTATGGCGGCTCATACAATGGCACTTGGCAGCTTTTCGGACACGTGCATACCAGTAGAAACAATACTGGAAAAGATGCACCTCGACTGAGTATGCTTCTTCCTACGCAATATGATGTCGGAGTGGACAACAACGATTTCACTCCGGTCTCTTTTGCACAGGTAAAAGGCAATCATCGGGGAAACAGATTGAACAATCAAGGAAAGGAGAACAATAAGATGAGAATACAATACATGAGTGATCTGCACATAGAATTTCCGGAGAATAGCATGTTTCTGAAACAAAATGAGATACCAGTAACTGGTGAGGTATTGGTATTAGCTGGTGATATATTCTATTTGAAGGATAAGATTACCCCACGGGCAAAGTTTTGGAAATGGGCATCTGAGAACTATAGGCAAGTCTTGATTGTTCCAGGTAACCATGAGTATTATAATTATTCGGATGTAATGGGCGTGGCTTACAATGGAAATGGATGCTACGTAAAAACGTGGGATATTATCAAAATCAGGTCGTAAGTATAGACGATACCGATTTTATTTTAAGTACGCTATGGTCGCGAATCAGTCCGAGCGATGAGTATTTCGTGTGGAAAGGCATGAACGATTTCCGGCAGATAAAATATAATGGGAAATTACTCCAGACAGAAGAGTATAATGAGATGCACGAAGTTTGTATCAGTTTTATCCCGAAAAGTATCATGGAAAGTAAGGCAAGACATATCATTGTTGTAACACATCATTTGCCTACCTTTCAGGTTGTGGCACCTTATCATAAAGGTTCTGTACTGAATAGTGCCTTTGCAAGTGAATATGGAAATTTGATCTGTGATAACCAGATTGATGCATGGATATATGGACATTCACATACAAATATTGACTCAGAGATTGGTGGTACTAAATTACTGTCCAATCAGATGGGATATATTTTTCAAAACGAGCATTTAGAGAAATGGATTTGATCCTGGTAAATATATTGAAATAGGATGAAAATTTAACTACTAATCCATTCTTAAACTGTTTTCAGTAAAGTCAGGCTTTATATTTCATACTTTGATGCATGAAATATAAAGCCTATTTTGTAAAGTATATTAAAGCTAAATGAGTAGGAGGGGTATATAAAGCTATTAGTAAACCTCTTTTTTATAAGATTAGTTCTAAAAAAGTATAATAAGTAGTCGTTATAGAAATGTAAACTTGGTAATAGCCATGCTTTAAATGGTTTACACTTTCGGTTTACAGCAGAAAATCAAGATGCTAATCTATACATCTGATTAACAGACGTATACAAAATGCTTTTATTTTCTTTATCTGTTTGGCATGTTATTCTCACTATTATGAGTATATACTCTTAGAGTGCGCACGAAAAAGAGTATCGATTTATTCACTTAATAACATTGTAATTATGTCATACATAGATAATGAGATACTCGAAAGACTTATAGGAACAATGGTAGAGGGGATTTGCCCGCATTGAAAAGAAACTGGACCAGATGAACCGTCTGAAAGAATGTATGAACGGGGATAAACTGCTTGATAATGTGGATCTGGCAGAACTCCTTGGTGTGTCACAAAGAACTTTGGCACGTTATAGGCAAGAGGGCAAGATTAAATATTACTCGGTGGAAAAGAACGGGAAATCATTCTATCTCGCCTCAGAGATACAGAGTTTCCTGCTCCAACGTGGTAAGAACGTAGTAAATAATAAGTAGCAAATAGAATAAGTGACCGTATTCTGATGGAAAGATGATACGGTCACTTCCGTCATTATACCGGAATTGCGGTCATTTTCAGTGTATCCAGATTGACATAGACACCGCGATACAGTGTCTTTCCTTCCTTGAACATTTTCCAGAGCAGATCACATCCGATATGTGCCAGTGTGGAGTTAATGAACAAATCCTGTTTTTCCAGGGCTTCCGCCAGTGAACAGCTCGGCCCCGATTCATTTTCCTTGATTTTTGCATAGTCCACTTCCTCGGTGATGACATTCATTTTAGGCATGGGAATGTATTCCTGTGAAGAAGGTTGGAGAACTTTCTCACGTACCGTCCCGATGATGACCTGTCCTTTTGTTTGGCTGTTCCCCCCGAAATCCATCCAGTATATGGGAGCCAGAATGGTCACTGAAGTTTTCTTTGCGGACTTTCTTCAGGAACTTCCAAAGCGTAAGACGTGAGCGTATATTGTCCGTACAGGTTATGATGATATTGGCTGTACTATTGTCAGAAAAGTTCCTGGTGGGGAAGCATTGCGGTTCGGCAGTCCATGCGTATCCGAAGAAACGGTTGATGCGTGTGACAAGTGATACGGCCTTGTTCAGTCCCAGTTCCGTCTCACTGAAAAGCTGACGTCCTATATTGGCCTGGCTTACTGTGTCGGGATCGAATACGGTGACATGCAGTCCGGGATGGCCTAATGCCTGAAGTGCCATGCTCATGCGTGCAAGATTGGTTATCACTTGTGAGCCGGTACCTCCTGCTCCGATGACGAATACCGTTACCGGATGACGCGGATTGAGCAGGTAGCGGTCGGTAAAATGTATCTTTTTCATGGAAGTATGTCTTTAAGTTTTTTATTCATGGGCTTGAGTTCGTTCATGTCGAACGGATTGTTTCTTATGTTCTCGGTAACGATGACAAGATTTGAAACGGTAGGATTCACATTTCCTCCCAGATGGGAGAATTCAGTCAGCCAGAACCGTTTTTCCCAGTATTCCAGCAGGGAAAGGAAAGTCGGGTTCTGTGGCTTTTCCAAAGAACTGCTGCCAAGGCATACACTTGATCCGGTCACGTTGAAGAACGGGGCACGGAACAGCGGAGTCGTCTCCACCGGACGTTTTCCCTTGAAGGCGAATACGTCCATGCTTCCGTTTTTTACATGGTAGACAATTCCCGGTAGATTGAATGTGCCGTCCTGTATATTGAGATCCTTGTGAAAGAACATCTGTCTCTTTCCGGGCGGATTGTACCATATATATTCTTCCTGTCCTTTTCTTGGATTGCAGGCCAGCATGTTTTCGGGGACTCTGCCTGCCGGTATCCCGCTCATTTCCTCCGTATAGGATTCCAGCAGGGTATTCATGAATTCGTATGTGACGGGGATACCTGCCCCCATCTGTCCGCTTTTCCCGATGGGACGCAATTCTATGAAGTACCTGGTGTCAGAATTTCTTCTGTCTTCATATTTGTAGGCTATGATAGCAGCTTTCGGCACCATCATTTTCTGTATGTTTTGGGTCAGTTCATTCATGATGTTTATAAATTATAGGTAACATGTTCTACAAATTTCTCAAACCATTTTGAGAACCGTTCCGGATAATTCTCTGGTCTGAACAGTTTTTCAGTTTCCGGTGTGATGAAGGTAAATGATACGGGAGTCTGGTTATATGTTTCCTGACAGTCAGTACTGAAACAGCTTTCCATGTCTTTGGTAACCGTATCCGTAATGGAATAGGTAAGCAGAATCTGATATTCGAGCGGTGGCGGTTCAAAATCCCTTTCCTTTTCACTTGCATAATCATAGTCATAATTCAAGATATGAGGACTATCCTTTGCAATCAGGGACATCCCTTCAGTAATCAGTTCCAAAAGTCTTTTTTCCTTATTGCTGGAAGGATTACAGTTTCGGATATGTTCTTCCAGATTCCGGCAAAAAGCCTTGGAGTACATCCGGCACAGTTTTCTATGGATTCTCCCTTTTCCGTATGACTTGAAGAGCTTGTCCTTTCTGTAAAGGTCCTTTTTCTCTTCCTCATCAAGCTGTTCAAAGTCCACACACTCAATACAAACTTCAGACATATCGTAATATGGGGTACTGGTTATATCAACATCCTGTGATACTTGATGAACCGTCTGATGAACTCCAATGTAATCTTTTTTTAATTTCACCTTTCAGTCTTTCCGTAAAATCTATCGGTATCAGGAACAGGGTGTAATCAGGCCATTCATGGAAATGATAGATACAGAACTGGAGCCTTTCACCGACAAGTTCCAGATTTACATGATGAGATACTATGGAATCCAGCGCATTATATAGCAGGCATATTTTTTCTCTTATGGAAGTCCTGCCTGTAGGATGGTATGGCAGCTCCACATCCAGGAGCTGCGCATACTTCATGGCTGAACGGTACAGGAAATCAAGATTCTCTTTGGTGGTGACATTTACCGTTACATCCCTGTCATTCTCCATATACAGGTCGGGAGCGATGGAAGGTATTCTCGTGTTCAGAAAACCATGAGGCTTTCTGCGGGAGGGGAGTCTTCTTTTCTTTCTGTTCCTGATGCCCCGGCTTATGTCCGTATTTTCGAGTTTCCGATATGATGAGTCTGGCTAAATTTTCCAAAGCCCGTTCCGTAAGTTTGTACATGGTTTCTTGTCTTTACGTTGTCCTTTTTCATGTCCTTACCCTTTCACTCCGATGGTTGTCTTGAATTCATATACCGCCCGGTCGTCCTCGATTTCGGGTCCGTGTGTACGGTCGCGGTGGTCAGTTCCGGATAGTTCATGGAATAGAAGTCCATCACTTCAGCCGGAGACATGTTTACGTTCGGATCGTCCAATACGATTTCCTGACTGTTCTTCTTCATTTTGAAGAGTCTTTTCATTCCTTTAATTTCCAGTGCCATATTGTTTATAGTTTATTGGTTTTACAAATCATTTAATTTTTTATATATCAGCAGTATATCATTTCTACCTGTGCCTCGTCCTTCATTCGGTACTCGGCCGGAAAATCCAGATATTCCGCATACGGGTCCTCTCTTAGAAGCTCCCTGTCATTTTCGTCTTCCGGATCGAAGCAGAATGTATCATGGGCTGCCGGTGCAGACTGGTATTCCCGTCCGTTTCCGTTCTGTACTTGTACCGTTCCGTTCGGTATATGTCCGTTTGTCGGTTGCCGTACCTGCTGCTGCGGATAGGGCTGCATTGTAGCTCCTTGTGGCATACCTGTTCCTTGCATCACGGGGCGGTTTGGAGTAGGTTGGATAAATGCTCCGTTCGTTCCATATACCGGTTGAGGCATTTCCTCTGGAATCTGTTGTGGAGCAGGCTGCATGACAGGTTTAGGATTTATAGTATGGGTTTGTTGCTCCGGGAATATGCTTGTTTGCATACCGGGCTGTGGCTGACCGTTCATGCTGCCTTGTGGTTGGGGAATTACCGGCAGCGTAGGATTTACTCTGTCATACCGAACAGACTTCCTTCGCTGGCCTGTTTCTGTACTTTCTGCATCTTTTCGTCAATCTCCTTCTGTTTTTTCTGAAGAAGCCAGCACCCGTGCCTGTTTCAGCCATGTCATTGCTTCGGAGAACCTTTTGCGGTAGTTGCATCATCAGCCTTCTTGAGGAGCTTTTCCATCTTTTCACGTTTTTCCCTGGCTTCCTTTTGATTCAGCCGATACTGTTGGAGTTTTGGATGATTTGGCCTGTGATGTAGCCTTTTCTGCCTGTTTCTCGAAATTTTCCGCATTGACAAGCAGTCCCTGTACCTTCTGTATCGGTTGTAGTATCGTCTGCAGGAAGCCCATATCCAGTTCTGCTGGTGTTCCGTTTACGACCAGTGGCACCATGTTTTGCCGCGTATCCTCTTTCAGGCTGTTCCGCCTTGGCATGACTGCCACACTCAGGCTGTTATCCACTTTACGGATATTGATATTCAGATCCGTACCTGCTGTAATCATCTGATAAATTGATTGAAAAAACATAATTAAAAAATTTTATGGTTATACATAAGTTTCCTTGAAGAATTCTTTCAGGACATTCTCTCTGTCAGGATTGCTGGAAATATCACGCAGAGATTCCAGATAGTAGCCGATGTTTTTAGGCTCATCAACTGTATTGGGCAGACGTCTTTTGACCGGTTTGATATGTTCGCTCTGTGGCCATACAGCCGGCATGACAGGAGCTTGTGAAGTTATAGCAACTGTTTCCATATATGTATATTTATATTGGGGGTTATGCGACAAATAATCCTACAATGAACAGAAGAATAAGAATCTTGAAAATCATGACCAGTATCCTGAACAGGAAACCGATGAACCCTCCTGCAAGCAACAGCAGCGTAATCATCCCGGTGGGGACAATCCCTTTGCTTGTCAGCAGACATATTCCGGTAATCAGGAATATCGCTGTTGCATGTCTGCCGATCTTTCTGATAATCTGTAGTTTCATAATCCTTAATTTTATGAATGAATAATCCCATCGGGATGTGTTTTCGATTTTATAGGCCTCCGGCCTCTTGATTGCCTTTTTGCGCAAGGCCTGGCAGGAAAAAATACCGGAGCGTAGCGAGGATGATTTTTTCCTGACCAGCCAAGCCCTTCAGGGCAGCCTTGCGGCAAAAGGCAGGCAACCAAGACCTTTGCCGCTTAAAAGCGGAAAAACAGATTCTTTTCTGTACGGATACAAAAAAATGCAGACCTTCGGCCTGCATTCTTATAGTTATATTGATATAGGATGTTATTCTTCTTTTTTGGAATAGGTGTTGAAAATGTCATCAGTCATTTCCTTGGCGAGAGTCCTGATCCTGTTCAGGAAGTCCTGTCTGGTTATCATTCCACTTTCAAGTCTGGTCAGCTGTTTTTCCCAGTCTGCGGTGAGTGAAGTATCCGCAATTTCTTTCCACGGATGGTTTCGTAGGTGAACATGCCTTTCGGAGTCGGAATGATATATCTCCCTGAATAACGGATATACTTACGGTTAACCAGTGTGCGGATGATATTGGTACGTGAGGATACCGTACCCAATCCTTTCTGTTCCATGTATTCCACCAGTTCTGCATCCGTGAACGGATTTACCGGCAGCTGTTTCTTGTGTATCAGGTTACATCCGCATATTCAGGGTATCACCTTTCTCCACTTCGGGAGTTCTTTGACGGAATATCCCGATGTCGGAATCATGTCGGAACGCTTAAACACATCATGCCAGCCGGCTTCAATGATTCTTGTTTGTTCAGCCTTGAAATGTTGTGCCGCACAAACCGCTTCAACATTTGTCGTTTCTATGCGGCATGGAGCCATGAATGTTTCAAGCATCCTTCCGGCTGCAAGTCTGTAAACCTGCATTTCCTTTTCGGACAGATTTCCGGGACGGATACCTGTAATGATGATGGCATGATGTACATTGGCTTTTTCTGCGCTTATTACGTGGCGGGACAAATTGGATATGTCAATACCTCCAGTTCCTTTAGCTGCAGGGAACAGCTCCCATGAAAGCAGACGCGCCATGATTGGTGGAAGCGAGTCAAACACATCCTCCGTCAGATAACGGCTGGAAGTCCGCGGATAGGAAATCAGTTTCTTTTCATAAAGAGACTGGGCGATGTCATACACCTCTGATGCGGTAAAACCATAGCGGATGTTCGCTTCCTTTTGAAGTTGTGTCAGGTCAAGCAGGTCCGGTGGAAGTATTTCCTTAACGCTGTGACGGATACCTGTAATCTGTGCTTGATGTGCCAGCTTGCAGTCCTGGAAAAACATTGTTGCGGATTCTTTGTCGGGAAGATCCTGTGTGCGGCGTATCTTGAAGAGGATGCCGTCCTTTTGCAGGCTGATGTAGATGGGCCAGCTGTCCGATGAAATATGGTTTTCCCCGCTTTCACGGTAGCGTCTGCTGATGGCAGCCAGTACCGGTGTCTGCACCCGTCCAAGGGAATTGTTGCCGAGGCCCGTCGCCTTGCACATGGCATAGCTGGCGTTGATTCGAGAATCCAGTCCGCCTTGTTGCGGCTGTCGGCAGCAAGGAACAGGCTGTCGTAGCAACTGTCCGGCTTCAGGTTTTCCATGCCTTTACGCACAGACTCGTCGGTAAGAGAAGAAATCCACAGACGGAAGCAAGGCTGTGTACAGTTCAGGTATTGATAGACATATCGGAATGTCATTTCCCCCGTCACGGCTGGCATCGGTAGCCGCAATGATGGTGTCACATGCCTGAAACACCCTCGATTATTTTAAGCTGGAGTACGGCATCAATCTCGGTATCCATCCGTTCTCGGTGCGTGTATGCCGTACCATCAGTTCAAATTTGGATGGGATGAAAGGAAAATCGTTTCGTTCCAGCTTCTGGGTTAATAGTCCTTCGGCATGGCTAGTGATAGCATGTTCCCGAAAGTCCACGTAACCATGTAGCCGTTTCCTTCCACATATCCGTTTCTTACTTTGGTCGCACCGATGATTCTTCCGATTTCTTTTCCTACACTTGGTTTGTCTGTTAATATGGCAATCATGATAAATTCTGTTTTTATATCTTTTTCATACGGTAAGTCCGTATGGAAAGAGAGGTGATACATTATGGATTCTTATTCGTTTGAGGGACTGATACCGTTTATGCTGATGACCGATTTCCATTCTCGTCTTCAATCAGACTGAGTGTGGCGTCCATGGTCAGTGAAAATACAGGTGTCTTGATTTTAATGGACATGACATTGGTTTCCTCTCCCTGAAGGAGCAGGTCCAGGTTTCCGTCCTTTTCAATTTGCGCTCTGCCGATGCCTACCGATTCCAGTTTTACCCAGTCGATTTGTTCAGCCTTGTAGATATGATGATTGGTCTTGTTCATTTTCTTTTCTTTTTAGTAGTTGATGATTTGATTGATTTGAATCCCGTTCAGGTCAGACAGCCTGTTTTTTGCCTTTTTCTGCTCCTGTTGCTGGGTATTGTCGGTCTGTGAAGCACGCTGTGAAGTATTGCGGCGTACATCCGGATTTTCCTGGAAATAGTGTAGCTGTCCGGTGTTTGCGTTTACTTTCAGATAGAATCGAACGGTTTTGCCATTGGGACCTTTCATACCCGTTACGAGATAGCCTTTCCGTCCTGAAGGTTTATGCTTTCGCAATGCCAGCAAGTGTCCGTAAACCTCAGCCGGGATGGCTTTAGTGCTTATATCGTTCGTTGAAACCGTCCGGAGTTCACAAGGTCTGTGGTCTTCCGCTTACAAAGGTCCAACTTGACGAATGACGAGAATTCCTCACCTTTACGGTTGATCATGTTCTCAAGATAAGATGGGCTGCCCTTTGCGTAAGCACCCTTCCTTGTCTTCCGGTGTGAGTTGGCTGCCGAACAGATTTCCTTCGGTATGTAGATTTCTCCCGTTTCGGATTGTGGCGTGTAATATTGGAGACCGCCTGTAACCTTGTCCCATGGTAACGAAGGAAGAAAACAGTTCGCCGTTCTTTCGTTTCATATCCTCTACAAAAGGATGGTGTGTCCCTTCGTTCAACGCTTTGGAGCTGCATGGGGAGAAAGCGGTACGCCTCAAGCGTCTGCTGGTTGAAAGCCTGGTCTTTCAGGAAGATAAATTCGATGCCTCTTCTTTCCGCATTATATTGTAGATTGGCATTGAATTCCTTGCCCCAGATTGAATTTCATGCCATCCACGAATATCTGTTCACCGTTTTCAGTTTCTGAATTTCGTCCGAGTCAGAGTCACACCTTTGATTTCATTCGGGATGATATAAGACATTGCTCCTGTCCGTACGGCTACCAAGTTCGTTGGTATTCTTGTCGATGGAAGTCAGACACGGCTCTGTCATTGCCACGCAGGTTAAGGTCAGCCACACGTCCATGTTCCCGCTTTCCGCAGGTTCTTCTTGTCCTCTTCCGTGAAGATATGTCCGAAAACAAGACGGTCAATTCCGATTCGCTTTCTGATACAATGAATGCAACATGACTTGTCCGCCGTTGGATATGAATGAGAAAGGCGTGCATCCAGCTTTGCGGCCAGTACCCAAGGAATGTTGAGTGTCAGTGGCATGGTTCTGTTGGTCTTGTATCCTTTCAGCATGCTGTCAAGCTGTCCAGACTGTTCCAGCATTTCCTTGGATATGCCAAATTTACCCAACTCCTCCCAGTTAATCATGTTCTCGTTAGCGGTACGTGGGTGTCTGCTGGCGTTGCGGTTCCTTACTGTTCACGTCCCTGTGCGGCAGCTTCCACCTGTGATACCTGTTCAGGCTGTCTGTTTTTCTGATTGTTTACTTTCGGTACGATTTCATAGCGTTTTTAGAAACTCCTTTACCGCGTCTGTTTTCTTGCCTTCGGCCAGGTCCTTGAGAGCCTGCTTGTTCTGCTTGTAATCATGGAAGGTCATGCGGATAAGCCGGAAATGTGTGTAGGCTCCTTCAGCTGGCTCCAGAAGTTCTTGATGAAATTTTCGAGGATGCTTGAATTTTGTCGAATTTCAGGAATGAGTTCTCATTCTTTTCCTCCGGTGGAACTGTCCGATAGTTGCCTTTCTCGTCTGCCTTGCTGACCACTCCCAAACCTTCCTTTGGGTCATTCTTGTTATGTACCAGCAGAAGTTCGTCAATTTGTTCCACATAAGGCTTTTCCGGTTTCTTTATCCGGCCTTGCCTTTTTTCCCCTTGTCAGGACTGTTTTCTTGTGCCATAATCTTTTGTTTTGAGTGACTACTTGATTTGTTTCACAGTCCAAATGTAAGACGATAAATTGAGTAAATGTCTGATTTACAACGTATGACATTAGATGTCATCAATAGGTGTCATCAAATGTCATACGAAGGATAGGAAAGAACGGGAACAGAGGAAAAAAGAAAGAAAAGAAAAAAGAATTGATGTAGGAGTAAAAGCATAGCGAAGCCACCCTGACTATGCAGATCGGAGGGAGCTGAAATCCCTGTCTTATTTCGGGATTTGATAAACAGGCTATATTTTGTTATTTGGGAAAAGTGGATTTTCACAGTATTAATGAGGCCATATATGGAATATAAGGATAGCCGCCTTTGGTTTACGGCTATGCGTCACGTCGGTCGCAGTTTATCCCTGTAATCTTTCCTTTAATTCTAATCCGTTTGCCGCCGCATTTTTTTCAGGTGAATTTTCATGGCGTAAGCCATAAGGAAAATTCTCCTGAAAAAAGGAATAAATGCGGCTGGCAAATTAGGATTGGGATTTATCTTTGATGGAAGGGATAACTGAGATATTAGTACTATTGTGCAATATAGTTTTCACAAAAAATATATTTGGCACTGAGCCTTTTTAATATTTGTATTCTTATAATTGTTAATTTATTTTTACATGTTAAATATACTTTGGGTTATAGTTTAATGGTAAAGAGATTGTAAATGAGGTTTCATGAAAAGGTTGAGATTTTACAGATAACTCCCCACCATGCATACGTATAATTTGTCTGGAAAGACTTAGCCCTATACCCGTTCCATCCTTTTTGTTGTAAAAAAAAAGGAATAAAAAATATCTTCAAGCAAATTAGATGGGATACCAGAACCATTGTCTGTTATTTTTTATAAATAGAATCATTTCTTGAATATATACTTTAATGTGTATTTCTCTTTCAGATTGCTCTGTTAGCGCTTGTATGGAGTTTTTTAATAGATTTATTAAAACTTGCGATAACATATTTTCATCTGCATAAATTTGTATTTGCGGTTGAAAAAAGTCTGTAGAAAACCTTATCTGTTGTTGCTGTAAAATTTCTTGATATAATATCTGAATGTTTTCTATCAAATCTGTTAAGGAGAAATATTTAAATTCAGGTTGCTTTAATCCTGAATATTGTCTATATGATTCTGTAAAATAAATCAAATTTTGTCCTTGGCTTTTAATGGTCTCTAATCCACGTATTGTTTTTTTCAATAGTAAGTTCTGTAATATCTTTTGTACTTTTTGAAACGTGTTTAATCTGAAAATAAGAAAGAAGGGTTTCTGAGAGTGAGACAATTGAGTGATAGAATTCATTATTTCATGGGTTAATACTCGCATAAGTTTTTCCCAAGATTCATATTCTTTTTTGATGTAATTTACGCTCGAACTTCGATCTTTTTTATGTTCTGACATTAAAGTATATACTCTATTAAAAAAGATGCATATAAATATCGTTGTTCTTTGGATCCAATATTTTCTGGAAAGTAAAGCATGGATTCATTATCTTCTATAGAATCAAAAAAAAAATTTTCCGATTATAAGAATTCAGGTAATAAACAAGTCTTCCAATAAGGCCAAAAGCTATTAGAATCGTAATTGTTCCTAGTATTATAGCTTTTCTTGAAATAAATACCTACAAGTCAAGTCCAAGTGTAAAGACTATGAGTAATACAAATAAAAAGGATGTGTATGTATAAACGAGTGCTAAACATTTAATTAAAAATTGAAACGTGTTAATTTGTTATATAATGTTTGTCTACTGATACCTAATTGTTCTGCAGTTGCTGTTAAATTTCCTGAATTTTTGAGATATAGCTGCTAAAATAGCTTTTCTTTCTACTTCTTTTTAAATTAGGAACTCTATCAAAATGAAAATGTATATCTAAATGTATAGATATTATCGGATGGTTTTATTATCTCTTTTTTCTGCTAAGATCACAGCTTTTTTCAATGGTATATTGTAATTCTCTAATATTTCGGGCCAATTATGACTTTCCAGCTTTTGTATAGTTTTTTGGATGTAAGGATAGTCCTGTCCGTTTATACAAATTAGCGTATTTTTTAAGAAATATTCTGCAAAATGTCGCTATGTCTTCTTTACGGTGTCGTAAAGGAGGAATTTCTATTTGTATAGTGTTTATACGGTAAAATAAATCCTCACGAAATGAGCTTGCTTTACCATTTCAAGTAAATTTCGATTAGTGGCGGCAATTAATCGTATATCGAATTGGAATCTTTTTTATTACTGCCAAGTGGGTTATTTCCCTATTCTGTAAAGCAACTAATAACTTTGCTTGCAATCCCAAAGATAAGTTCCCAATTTCATCAAGAAAAAGTGTACTTCCATTTGCCGCTTCAAATTTTACCAATTCTATTTTTTCATTATGTGCATCTGTAAAGCACCTTTTTTCATGTCCAAACAATTCACTTTCAAATAATGTTTCACTGATAGATCCCATATCAATATTAAACATTTCATACTGACTGCGAAGAGACAAACGATGAATCTCTCGAGCTAATACTTCTTTGCCTGTACCATTTTCACCAAAAAATTAAGATGTTTGCATCTGTTTTGGCTACTTTAGTTACAAGTCTTATTATTTTCATCATCGCTGGAGAATGGCCAATAATCATTCCTGGTTCACTAGCTCCTTTAATAGAATTAGCAGGTAATTTATGTTTTTGCTTCTTGTAATGTAGTTTCTTATTTTTTTTTTATCAAGTTGTCATTATTCCAAGGTTTTAATACAAAATCTGCTGCTCCACTTTTTAATGATTTTACAGCAAGATCAATATCTCCATAAGCCGTTAGCATAATAACTGGTAATTCAGGTCTAATTTCATGTATGCGCTGGAGCCAAAACAAGCCTTCATTACCTGTATTAAAACCAACAGAAAAATTCATATCTAAAATGACTAAATCAATTATGAATTCATCTAAAATAGAAAATATCTTATTGGGATCAGATACAGTCTCTATTTTCTCAAATTCTCTTTCAAGAGAAGCTCTAGAGAAGTTAATACGCTTTTGTTGTCATCGACAATTAGAATAGTACCAGTTTGCATATGTTCTTTTTTTAAAGGTAAAAAATACCTGTTTTACAGATGTCGAACAAAAAAACGCCTAAATATTTGACACTTCAGAAATTTTATTTATGCCCCTTTCTTAATTTTTATAATTATAATGATGTTTTGGTGGAAGGATAACTAAAATAACACAAGTGGAATTATTCTTTGTGTACAAGAATTGTTTCTTGAGAAAAGACCAAATCAAAAATCCTATAATAAATATAAGTTTTTAACTGAAATTCAATCAAAATGTAAGTTTTCTGGGATTTGTGGAGTTTAAGATAAGAGCGATATGTACATACATCATTTTAGTGTCAAAAGATAGACGTTTATACGTCAACAAATTGGACGTTTAGTTTTGTTTTTATTTTATAAATACTTAATTATTAATGTGTTAAATTAATGGCACGCAATTTGTATTATATAATGCAAATAGAATAATACAAAGTAACCGATATGAGTTTTGAAAACATCTATTAGGCAATGTTTATTGATTTTTTAACAATTTGTTATTTCGCTTTGCCTGAAATTAGTAATGAGCAATCCGAATGGACCGAATCTGAATGTATACGATATGCAATTGAGCATAATTTACGGATACAAAATAAGAAATTGGATACTAAAATTGCCAATACAGATATTATAGCTGCTTATGGTAATTTTTTACCTTCAATTAGTACTGTCAGTGTATTGGGAAAGCAATTTGGACATTCCATAGATCCATTAACCAACCAATATACTTCTGAGTCTTTTTTAGAAAATACAATCGGGCTAAATATTTCTCTTCCAGTATTTGAAGGCTTTTCGCGTATTGATAAATTGTTGTTTTATAAAATGAACAAAAAAATTAATGTGTTGTCAAGTAAAGTGGAAGAAAATAATTTGGCTTTTGAAGTTTTAGAAGCATTTTATCGTTATTCTTTCGATAAAGAAATGCACAAACTTGCAGTTGAACAACGGAAACTAAGTGAATATTATTGCAGGCAGATGATAGAATATGTTGATTTAGGAATACGTTCCCTTTCCGACTTACAAGAAGTAAAAGCGCGCTTACAATCCGATGTTTATCAAGAAACGGTGAGATCTAATAATTGCAATCTTTCTCTATTAACTCTGAAAGAACTTATGAACATTAAAGAAACTGATACATTGTCTATTGTCATCACAGAGAGTAGGATGGATATAACTGACAGTCTTTTAAACTTAAATGAACTATATTCCATTTCCGAATTAACTCTTCCAGAATATCATATTATGAATATGAAAGAAAAAAGCTTCTCGTAAACTATGGTCTATGGCAAAAGAGTTTTTTACCCTTCAATTCGTCTGGAATTTAATTTAAATACGGGATATTATAATACGGCAAAAAATAAATCTGGTGATATTATCCCTATCGAGAACAATTAAATAATAATATGAATAGGTATATTGGAATATGCGTATCTTTACCGATATTCAATGGGTTATCTCGTTTAGAGAATATAAGAAAAAGAAAAACTTCGTTTTCAGCAAGTACAGAATGAAAATGAACAACAACGTTTATCATTATATAAACAAATACATAATACATATCTTTCTTTTCAATCTGCACTTAAGGAATGTCAATTAGCTAAAGAACAACTTCGTGCAGATTCTATTACATGGAAAGAAAGTGAAGAAAAAATGGAGGGAGGGTATGATATCTATGTTCGAATTGTTGGAAAAACGCAATCAATACATGCGGAGTAAAGCAGAGATAATACGTACCAAACTGCAATATAGTCTTCAAAAAAAGAGTGATACGATTCTATCAGGAAGGAACATTTTTGTAATAAAAATTAATTATAAAATAAAAATGAAGCAGATTGATTATAACGGCATGGATACAAAAATTGAGAAAAAAATCCAAATTTTCAAAGAAAATGATTTGTATTATAATTGGTTCAATTACTATTCTTTCGGGGGTATTATGGATAACATTTCGTGTCAATTCATCCTCTATGAATGTAGACAAAGATGGTATAACAATTTCTACTGTACAAAAGGGAGAATTTAATGATTACATAAGAGTAGTTGGACAGGTTATTCCGGATCATATCATATATTTGGATGCTATTGAAGGAGGACGAGTAGAGGAACGTTTGATAGAAGAAGGAACGCAAGTAAAAAGCAGGAGATATAATTCTTCGTCTTAGTAATCCGCTGTTAAATATTGGTATTTTACAAAGTGAGGCAAACTTGGCTTATCAGGAAAATGAACTTCGTAATACTCGCTTGAATATGGAACAAGAGCATCTTAGTTTGAAGCAAGAACGTATTACACTGAATAAAGAATTAATACAGAAGCAACGTCGTTTTCAACAATACTCACATCTGTTTCAAAAAGAATTTAATATCTAGGGAAGATTATTTACAGTCACAGGAAGATTATAATTCAATTTCAGAACAAGTCAAAGTTTTAGATGAAAGGATCAAACAAGATGTACAGTTACGTGATAATCAATTACAAAGTCTAAATGAAAATATACGAAACATTAAAAAAGTCTTTTTACTTGTACGTGAACGTTTAGAAAATTTAAAAGATAAAAAAGCGCCTGTTGATGGACAATTAGGAAATATAGAAGCTCAAATAGGACAATCTATATCTCAAGGTGAACGTATAGGACAAATTATTACCCCAGAGTTGAAGATAGAAGCAAAGATTGATGAGCATTATGTGGAACGTATTCATCCTGGCCTTTTGGCTAATTTTGAGCGTGAAGGGAAAAAGTATAGTTTAAAAAATAACAAAAGTATATCCGGAAGTACAAAATGGACAATTTCGCACTGATTTGCATTTTATTTCTGATAGACCTGTGAATATCCGTTCTGGACAAACATATCACTTAGATTTACAACTGGGTGATCCTATAGAAGCAGTTCTTATTCCACGTGGAAGTTTTTATCAGTCAAGTGGAGGGGAATATGTATATGTAGTAGATGAGAAAGAAAAAGTGGCTCATCTGCGCCAAGTTCGATTAGGACGACAGAATCCTTTGTATTATGAAGTTTTAGATGGTTTGAATCCTGGAGAGAAAGTTATTATTTCCGGATATGATTTATTTGGTAAAAATGAACACTTAAAATTACGATAATGGAATATTTTTCTCAGATTATTAAAAAGTCAGAGGGCAAAGAAGTCTCTTACAGCCCTTAATTTATTTGGCCTTTCTGTGTGTATAGGTTCGGCTCTGTTGATTCTTTTTTATGTACGGTTTGAATTAAGTTTTGACACATTTCATGATGGCGATCGAATTTATCGTGTAGAAAGTCGTCTTTATGAAGGGAACGTTTTGACGGACAATTGGGCTACAACGACATTTGGCCACGCTCCTGTCATGTTTCGTGAGATTCCTGGCATCGAACAATATGTAAGGGTGACTGCACAAGACCGTGAACAAGAAGTTACATACAAGGATCGTCAGTTTATAGAGGAAAAATATTGTTATACGGAACCTGCCTTTTTTGATTTATTTAATTTCCCCATAATTAAAGGGGAGAAGGAAGGACAATTAGTTCGTCCAAATACAGTTGTAATTACGGAAAGTACTGCACATCGCTATTTTGCAGATAGTGATCCTATTGGTAAAATCTTGACCTTTAAGACGCCTTCATCCGAACAACATTTTGAGGTTACAGGAATAATTGCAGATATGCCATATAACTCTCATTTACGTTACGATTTTTTATTGTCGTATTCTTCTATTCCAGAAGCAAGACGTGACATTTGGTATATTCATGGTGTGTATACTTACATACGTCTTAAACCCGGTAAAGTCCAAGCGATATAGAAGAAAATTTTCATTCTATATCAAAAAAATATAAGACATCTGCATTAAAGTATAAAGATTGGAGAGTTGAACTTATTCCTTTAAAAGATATACATTTGACTCCTCGTAAATCATATGAAAAAGAAGAAAAAGGTAGCAAAACAGCTGTCCAAATTCTTTTTTTATTATGGCTGTAGCTTTATTGTTAATCGGATGGGTAAATGCTTTGAACTTAACTATTGCGCGTTATTTAGAAAGAGGAAAGGAATTTGGGCTTAGAAAAGTATTCGGAGCTTCTCGTCGACAAATTGTAATACAAGGATTACTTGAATCAGGGCTATTCAACTTATTGGCATTGGTCTTAGCTTTGGGATGGATAGAAGTATTGTTGCCTATTGTTTCCCGTTGGGTTGGACAAAATTTTGCATTTGACGTTTTTAACTCATTAGAATGTTGGAGTATGGTATTAATAATATTTGTCTGTGGAACCTTTTTTATTGGTTTATATCCGTCATTTCTACTTACTCATATTAAGCCATCAGACATCATGCGAGGTAAATTTTTACATAGTCGAAAGGGAAATAAAATTAGGAAAATATTAATTGTCATTCAATTTGTAGCTTCCTTTATTTTAGTTTCAGGAACAATTGTAGTAATTAGACAAATACATTTTTATGCAACAAGAAACTTCTTCTTCTATGTTTGATCGAGTTTTGGTTTTGAAATATCCTGCTTTAACAGAAAAACATGTCTGTACAAATGATGAACTTTAAAAAAGACTGGAACAGGAGTCCTTTATAAGTCATGTGGCTGTTTCCGGTGCAGTTCCAGGTGTGGAAGTAGCAAATTATTTTACTAATCGTCCTTATGGAAGCGACATATCAGAAATAAAACTGATACAAATGTTTGCTGTAGATTATGATTATTTGACACTGTATTCTCCTAAAAATCATTTGTGGCCGTATTTTTTCTGAGAATTATGGAAATGAACTAAACAAGGTCGTCTTGAATGAGGAGGCTGCCAGATTACTTGGATACTCTTCTCCTGAAGATGCATTAGGCAAACAATTGGCCATGGAAGTCTTGAAGAGCCCCTTGAGATTATTGGTGTTGTGAAAAATTATCACCAACAATCACTTGCTGAACCATATAAGCCAATAATGTTTTTTATAAAAGAACGTGTTCCTTTTATTGCGACACCGTATATTTCTATTCAATTAAATACAGAAATTAATGCAAAACAAGTTGCAAAGATAGAGCAGATATATAAAACATATTTTCCTTCAGCCGTATTTTCATATTTTAGGTTGAGTGATTACAATGATGATTTGTATAAATCAGATCGTAATTTTAGTTGGATTTTTACATGTGCATCATTGCTTGCAATATTTGTAGCTTGTTTGGGGTTATGGATTATGACTCTCTTTTCTACAATGGCTCGTGTAAAAAGAAATTGGAATAAGAAAGGTGTTAGGGGCTGATAAGAAAAAGTCTTTTTTTTTGGGTTTTAACACGAGAGTTGGTATTACTTACGATATTGGCTACAGTATTGGGAACTCCTCTTTCTATTATTTTGATGGATGAATGGCTTAGAACTTATGCCTTTCATATTATTTTGCCTTGGTGGGGATATGTAATAGCATTTGTGTTAATGATATTTGTCGCTTTATTGACAGTAGCTCATCAAGTTTGGCGTGTAATTCGTTTAAAACCAATGCGTATTTTGAGAAATGAGTAATTTAAATTTTTAAAATATGATTAGAACAGAAAATCTTTCCATGGTCTTTACGACAGAGGATGTACAGACTAGAGCATTAAGCAATGTAAATTTGGAAATTAAACAAAAATTTGTTGCCATCATGGGACCATCAGGATGTGGAAAATCAACGTTGCTAAATATTTTAGGAACGCTAGACATACCTACGTCTGGAAAATATTTTATTAACGAGAAAAAAAATGACCAAAATGGATGAAAATCAGTTAAGTTCTTTTCGTAAGAAAAATATTGGCTTTGTTTTCCAAAGTTTTAATCTGATAGATGAATTAACGGTATTTGAAAATGTTGAGTTACCATTAGTTTATTTGGGCATTCCAAAGAAAGAACGAATATCAAAAAAGTAATGAATGTATTAAAAGAACAAATGAATATAGCCCATCGTGCCAAACACTTTCCACAGCAATTCAACAACAACGAGTGGCCATTGCTCGTGCAATAGTCACAGATTGTCCTTTGATATTAGCAGATGAGCCAACTGGTAATTTGGATTCAACAAATGGTATTGAAGTCATGACGCTACTACAACAACTTAATAAACAAGGAACAACAATTATAATGGTTACACATTCAGAAAGAGATGCTGGTTATGCCAATCGAAAGTGATTTATTTGTTAGATGGCAAAATAGTAAAAATAGATAAATTTTTACCTGTTGGCGAATCAAAAATATTATAAATGTTAACTAGAAAAGTAATTCGCCAACGGGCCAATATAATAATTGTAATTTTATGATACCATATTCTTTGAAATACAACTTTTGTAGAGTTCGCAAACTGTTCGATGTACATTTTGATACATAAATTTTACATATCAATAGATGAATACAAGTAATAAGATTAATTGGAGGGCAATGACTTTTGTAAAAAGCAAGGACGCATACTATTGAGCTATTTTAGTTGAATAAAAAAAAAAGATTGATGTTATTAATATAAGGGTTATTTTGAAAAATAAGTATTCATGTTGTTAATAATCAAAATGCTTAAATGAGCATAGTATTACGTAAAAAAATATTTCTAGGCTATATCATTATAACAGCTATAGTTTTATTTTTGACTGTTGTTATGGTCAATGAGCGTTTCCGCTTTCGAAGATTTGAGGATGTTATAAATAAAACCAATCATGCCCGTGAAAATATCCATAAGGCTCATTTGTATATTACCAGATTGGCAACTTTAGGCGAATCAGTTATTGCATGGGATGAATCAGATTATAACAGATACCATTATCAGCGTCTTAAAACAGACAGTATTCTGCTTGAAATAAAATCCGGGTGTGGAAATTTCTTACGTCCTGTTCAGATAGACTCTTTACGGGTACTGCTTGAGGCGAAAGAGATACATCTGTTCAGGATAATGAAAGCTGTCCAATCCTGGAAGGAGTCTGACAGTATTCTTACGAATGAATTACCTGTAATAGCCACACAGTCTGTTCGGATGAAGACAATAACGAAGAAAAAAAGAAAGGGATTGCCGGATTATTTGGAAAGAAAGAGACGGTACAAGTTCCATACATCACAAAATGAAATACAGGACTTCAATGAAAGATTGACTTCTGCCAGAGATTGGCGGAATAATCAGATGGAAGCGTATGCAGACAGTCTGCGTTTACAGAATAGGCTGTTAAATCACAAGTTATATGATTTTGTTTCTTCTCTTGATAACCAAATACAGCAGTCATTTACAGAACAGTATCTGAAATAACGGAGACAAGATGGAAATCCTTCCGACTGTTTGCTATAGTGATAAGTATTGTTATCGTTCTGTTTATTATTTCTTTTTTTTCATTATTCTATCCGATATACGTAAGGAAAGAAAAAGATAAAAGTCAAACTACAACAAACCGTTCTGGAAAACGAGGGATTTGCTTGAAATGCGAAAAAGAATAATTCTGACCGTTTCTCGCATGATATCCGTGGCCCGCTCGGTAATATTCATAACTGTGCAGACTTGGCTTCCCAAACACGGGAAAAAAAAAGAAACGCGAACCATATTTGGAGGATATACGCCATTCCTGTCATCATATTCTGCACCTGGTTAATGACCTGATGGATGCCTATCGGATCAATGAAGCCGGTGATTTGCGTAACGACACGCCATTTTATCTTGACCGTTTCCTGCAACGCATCTCAGACGAAGTTTTCCCGCAAGGCTGTTGCAAAGGCCTTATATCTTCAATCTGAACATCAAAATTCATCTTTTTGTTGTAAAGGGCGATGCAGATAAGCTGGAGCAGGTATTAGCCAATTTACTGAGGCTTTTTTCACCAAAGGACCTGGTCAAAGTCCTGAATGGTATTATAGCTGTGGGAAAGCGCACTCGTAGGGGGAGCATTTTCAAGCTTGAATTCCTTTACCCGTAACGGATGAAACTGTGGAAGCGGACAAGCCTGATAATGATTCGACAAATCATTCTACCGAAGAATGTGCTTTGTTGTGGATGATGATCCTATATTGCTATGTCATGGAAGACATGCTTGGGCGTAATGGTATAACTT
>VOFC01000587.1_pt1 | contig 24001 bp, 30 predicted proteins | sample 5384161 | NCBI WGS metagenome assembly VOFC01 (sample SAMN12384722, study PRJNA508395) | human gut metagenome | isolation source: healthy gut B | host: Homo sapiens | reverse complement strand
TCCATCCCGGCTTCAATGAAGCTATAGGAAAAATAGAAAAGAACTGAAAAAAGACAATCACCCGGACAATATGCCATATCGAAAGATGATTCATCGGAACTTCAGTAAAACGCGGAATCGTCTCCTCACCTCCTCTACTGAAAATCCACATCCATTCCAGATTATCACACAAAAGAAGAAGGGACAGAGTGATAGCCAATACTCCCCATGCTTTTGTCAGTCCATTATTATCTGAAGAACGTGAATAAACAAGTATTCCCAATACCAAGCCCACAATATCCAACAACAATTCAATGCAGAGAACAATTACGTTTACCATGTTTTTTTGTTTTGAGCGACAAAAGTAGTCTTTTCGCGAAAAGAACGGGAGCATCCCACTCGTAAAAAGCGTCCCAATATAGGGATATTTGCTAAAATGGGAACCATTTGAGGGTAATATATTTCAGACTTTTCACCTTTACTAATACTTTTGTGGCAGCATTCACCCCAAACAAGAATAAATTATAATATGACGCGCTACTTAAAGAATATGGAAAAGGAAATCACTATCGAAAATCAGGTAGAGGAAATTGCAATAATTGCCCAATTCATCGAAGAATTAGGCATGTCATTACATTTACCTTCCGGCATAACAATGAGTCTCAATCTGGCTATTGAAGAAGCAATAAGCAATATTATCCATCACGGTTATCCTCAAAATCAAAAAGGTGAAATTACATTGAGAACTTCCGTGGCCCCCGGCCTACTGATTGCCCAGATTATTGACGATGGTATTTCATTCGATCCTACAAAATCTGAAAATGAAGCATCAGGAAATGCACTATCTTTGGAACAGCAACTGACACAAGGTTTGGGCCTCTTCCTGATTCGCCGAACAATGGATAAAGTAGAATATCATTCGACGGACAGCCAAAACGAACTAATCCTGACTAAAAATATAGAAATGGATTTCAAACCGGAAGCAACTCTTAAAACGAATTTATGTAAAATAGAGGAAGTAATCATACTCACTGTTGAAGGACGATTAGATACTGCCAATACTAATGAATTCAATGCTCTCATCCAACCTTTATTAAGCGTTCAAAATCCTAATATAATAATCAATTGCGAAGGATTGCTATATATCAGCAGTTCCGGTTTAAGAAGCCTGATAACCCTCCAAAAAAAGTGTAAAACAACACAATGGACAACTTGTTTTGGAAGCTATGCGTGCGGAAATACGGAAAATATTCGATATGACAGGCTGTTCCGGCCTTTTTATCATTCGTTAATCCCATTGATAATGAGAAAAGCATCTATTATTTGCAGTATCTTGCTATCTCTGTTCTTTCTGACAGAACCGGTGAATGCACAATCCATTAATCTCACACCCAAATGGACGGCACAAGCACAATTTGCAGGCTATTACGTAGCCGACAAACTGGGATTCTACAAGGAAGAGGGACTTGACGTACATGTGGTACATCCTTCGCTTTCGGCAAGCTCTTTTCTTTTCTGCAGAAAGGGTATTCGCAAGCGGTAGTTATGAACCTATCGTATGCCTTGACTGAATATTTTGCAGGTGCACAGGTAGTTAATATCTTGCAAACCTCACAGGAAAACAGTCTGATGCTTGTCAGTCGTTCGCCACTCAAGGGTATTTCATCTTTGCAACATAAGAAAAATAGGGGTATGGAATCATCTTAGTCAAGAACTACTGGATCAAATAGCCAACAAATATCAACTCCAGGTGGAATGGATACGTTTCAATGGAGGAGTCAACATTTTCCTATCGAAAGCTGTAGATATTTGTCTCGTAGGAAGTTACAATGAGTTTCTACAACTGATTGAAGCCGGTGTAAAGACTGATTCAATTCATATCATGCATTTCTCAGATTATGGATACAATCTGCCAGAAGATGGGCTTTTATGTTACCAGAGAATTCTATCAGAAATATCCTCAAAGCAGTACAGAAACTAGCCCGTGCCAGCATACGTGGGTGGGAATGGGCAAACGAACACCGCGAACAAACATTGGACATTATAATGGAACAAGTGCATCAACACAACATAGGAACCAACCGGTATCACCAACGTAAAATGTTGGATGAGATCTTTACGGCTACAAACAAACAAGAAGAGCGGGCAACGTCCCTATCGGCTAAGCCGAGAAGTATTTGATCTGGCAACTAGTATTTTGTTGCCAGATCAAATCAAAAAACACCAGCGACATTCGTTATGAAAATTTCGTAAAATAATCACATTCATTCATGAAACACACTTTTTCCCGTTCCTTTGCAACCCGGCTAAGTATCTACGTACTTTCCCTTTACGTTGATTATCTTTGCTACTATTATGGCGCTATTTTATTATTATAGTCACCAGAAAGTAACGGACTTTGCCATTGAACGTACTCATGGACTATTAAGTAACATTGCAACTGAAATCAGCGGTCAGCTATTGTCGGTAGAGACTACCATAGAGCAGTCCGTTTGGGTATTGGAAAAAACATAGACCACCCGGATTCTTTACATAATATTATTGAATCTGTTGTTAGAAACAATCAGTTCATTGTAGGAAGTGGCATCGCTTTCGTTCCCGATTATTACAAAGAAAAGGGAAATATTTCATGCCTTATGCTTCCTTCAAAGATGAAATAAACGGCGAAATCACTTACCAGGTATTGGGTAGCCAGAATTATGACTATCCATGCATGGACTGGTATCTCATTCCCCAACTGCTTAAACAACCTTACTGGAGCGAACCTTATTATGATGACGGAGGGGGAAATTTCATCATGAGTACTTATGCCAAACCGCTGTTTGACAGTGATGGGAAATTAGTCGCAGTCTTTACAGCCAATATATCTCTGACGCAATTCACTGATACAATTAGCTTGCTGAAGCCATATCCTTCCAGCTACACCTATTTAATCAGTCGCAACGGAAGTTTCCTGACCCACATGGACAGGAATAAGATCATGAACGAAACGATATTCTCTGAAGCTTTTGCCAAAGAGAATCTTGCACAGGAACAGATCGGACATGAAATGCTGGCAGGACATACCGGAACCATGCGTTTCGATAACAAAGGAGTAGATTCGTATGCATTTTATACAACTATTCCCCAGATTGGATGGTCAGTATGCACCGTTTGTCCAAGCCAGATAATTCTTCAGGAACTAGACAGTACATCCCGAACAATCATCTATACTTTTATAGTGGGGATGATAGCCTTATTCCTGATTGTGTACAGCATCATCCGACGCCTTGTCCGCCCACTGGAGAAATTCTCCGAGTCAGCCCGCGAAATTGCGACCGGACGATTTGATGTTACCATACCAGAAGTGCATTCCAACGATGAAATCAGGGATCTGTATGATTCGCTTATCTTCATGCAGCACTCTTTATCTACTTACGTAGTTGAACTAAAAAGACACGACTGCCAGCAAAGAACGGATTGAAAGTGAGCTTTCTATAGCCCGGAAATACAAATGGGAATGCTTCCCAAAGATATTCCCTCCCTACCCCGAACGCAGTGATGTAGATTTACACGCCATACTTCACCCTGCGAAAGAAGTAGGCGGAGATCTTTTATGACTTCTATATGGATGGTAACCGCCTCTACTTCCTAATCGGCGATGTATCAGGAAAAGGCGTACCCGCTTCTCTGTTTATGGCAATCACCCGCAGTCTGTTCCGCACTTTATCTCAGCAGGTGCTTTCACCGGCCAAGATTGTGACGGATATGAACAATTCAATATCTGATAATAACGATTCCAATATGTTTGTCACGCTTATCGTCGGCATCCTTGATTTGGAAACGGGAAAACTGAAACTGTGTAATGCCGGACATAATCCTCCCATACTGATTCGTCCGGACGGACAGGTTTCTTTCCTGGAATTCAAGACCCAGATATTTGTTGGCGTCATTGAAGAATTTGCCTATACCGAAGATGAAACGACATTGGAAAAAGGAAGTAAACTGTTCCTTTACACCGATGGAGTGACAGAAGCTGAAAATACAGAGAAAGAGCTATATGGAGACGAGAAATTATTGGAAACATTGTCTGATAATACCACGTCTGACGTACGTACCACTGTAAATGGTATAGTGGACTCTATAGCAGAGCATGTCAAGGAAGCCGAAGCCAGCGATGACTTGACTATTTTACTTATTCAATATGAACCCGGGACAACAAACAATTAAGCACATATCATTATGGAAAGAGAAATAAAGATCTCAAACGATTTAAATGAAATTTCAGTTTTAGCCAGTTTCATCGAAGAACTGGGAGAGGAACTTTCTTTGTCATTTGAAACGACAATGAATATCAATCTGGCATTGGAAGAGGCCGTAGCCAATATTATTATGTACGCCTATCCAACTCAAGAGCAACACACCATCCTATTAAGAGTAACTTACAGCGAAAAACAACTTGTTTTCCTATTAACGGACAAGGGAGCCTCTTTTGATCCGACACAAGTAGATGAAGTAGATGTTACACTTTCTTTGGAGGAACGTCCAATCGGAGGTCTGGGAATATTCCTCATACGAAGCATTATGAACGAAATATCTTACCAACGTATCGACAATGAGAATCACCTCATTATGAAAAAAAAGACATTTGACGCGGGGCGGAAAGATTGTATAGTTTTCCAGCCAATTCATGGGGTATATCAAAGATTTCACTATCTTTGATGCCATTATTAATCTTATGAACTAATAATGAGCAGCCTTAACAAAATAGCAATCTGTCTACTTTTTCTATGCGCAGGGGTTAATTATGCTTTTTCTGATATTCCGGAGCAAATCAACTTCTCCTATATCTCTATTAATGAAGGATTGTCACAAAGTACTGTATTCTCTATCGATCAGGACCAACGAGGCAATATGTGGTTCGCAACTTATGACGGAGTAAACAAGTACGATGGGTATTCATTTACAGTTTATCAGCATAATGAAGATGATCCGAACAGCATCGCTAATGACATTTCGCGAATCGTAAAGGACTGACAGTCAGGGACGGGTTTGGATCGGCACGCGGGATGGTTTGTCATATTATGATGAAGAGAAGGATAAATTCAGAAATTTCTTCTACGAAAAGAAGGGGAAGAAGCTGCAAATCAACGGAATTGCGGAGATCTCACCGGAACAACTGCTCATAAGTACACAGGAAGGTCTAACTATGTTCGATATTAAAGAATCACGATTCGTTGATGATTCTTTTTTAGTACGGCTATGCATAAGATAGTGGCTTCTGCTCTTTACAGGCAGGGCGATATTATCTATATCGGCACCCCCGGTTGACGGGCTTTACAGCTACTCCATTCCTCAAAAGAAACTGGAAAGAATTACTCCGATAACGGGCACTAAACAGATTCAAGCCATTTTGCAACAATCTCCTACCCGCATCTGGATAGCTACCGAAGGAGCCGGTCTACTTCTATTTAACCCGAAAACACAAGAAGTCAAGACCTATCATCATTCTTCTTCCAATCCTAAAAAGTATCAGTTCCAATTATATCCGTTCTCTGGCATTGGATTCGCAAAATCGCCTATGGATAGGAACATTCAATGATCTGAACATTTATCATGAAGGAAACGATTCTTTCGTTTCTTACAGCAGTAGTCCGGTAGAAAGCGGCAGTCTGTCACAGCGTTCGGTCCGCAGTATCTTTATGGATTCGCAGGGCGGAATGTGGCTTGGAACATATTTCGGAGGACTAAACTATTATCATCCGATCCGCAACAGATTCAAGAATATCCAACGTATTCCATATAAGAATTCTTTAAGTGACAACGTAGTCAGTTGCATTACCGAAGATAAGAATAAGAACTTATGGATAGGAACAAATGATGGTGGATTGAATCTATATAATCCAAAGACACAACAGTTTACGCACTATATCTTACAGGAAAACGAACGGGAAATCGGTATTGGTTCCAACAATATCAAAGCCGTATATGTAGACGAACAAAAATCACTTGTATATATAGGAACACATGCCGGTGGTCTGACTGTTCTCCACCGCAACAGTGGACAAATGGAAAGTTTCAATCAGCTGAATAGCCAGTTGGTCAATGAAAATGTGTATGCCATTCTTCCTGACAAGGAGGGTAGTATCTTATTAGGAACTTTAAGTGCACTGGTTAGTTTTTAATCCGGAGAAACGGAGCTTCACCACCATAGATAAAGAAAAAAGACGGTACACCATTTACTTCACAACGAATCACAATCCTGTTCAGAGATTCTCGTAAACGTCTTTGGATCGGTGGTGAAGAAGGTATATCAGTCTTTCAGCAGGAAGGGATCGAAATAGAAAAAGCTCCTATCCTTCCGGAATCATCTGTAACAAAGATGTTTACCAATTGCATTTATGAAGCTGCCAATGGCATCATTTGGGTAGGTACGCGTGAAGGTTTCTACTGTTTTAATGAAAAAGAAAAGAAAATCAAACGATATACAACAGCTAACGGTTTACTCAATAATGTGGTCTACGGTATTCTGGAAGACACTTTCGGGCGTCTCTGGGTAAGCACCAACCGTGGTATCTCCTGTTTCAATCCGGAGACAGAGAAGTTCCGCAATTTTACGGAATCCGACGGGTTGCAAAGTAATCAGTTTAATACTTCTTCATTCTGCCGCACCTCTAACGGGCAAATGTACTTCGGAGGTATCAACGGGATCACAACTTTCCGCCCGGAACTCCTACTGGACAACCCTTACACTCCTCCGGTAGTCATTACTAAACTTCAACTGTTTAACAAAACAGTCCGTCCGGATGATGAAACCGGTATCTTGACTAAGAATATCAATGAAACAAAAGTATCACGCTAAAATCATGGCAAACGGCTTTTTACGCTTGAATTTGTGGTATCCAACTATATTTCAGGTCAACACAATACTTTCGCTTATAAATTGGAAGGATATGATAAAGAGTGGTATTATCTGACAGACAAACGTGCTGTCTCCTATTCCAACTTGCCACAAGGTACTTATCATTTTCTGGTAAAAGCTGCTAATAGTGACGGGAAATGGAATACCGTTCCTACGATGTTGGAAATCGTTGTTCTCCCTATATGGTACAAGACCTGGTGGGCAATCGTGCTTTTCCTCGCTATTTTTATCGGCTTTATCACTTTCGTCTTCCGCTTCTTCTGGATGCGTAAAAGCATGGAAGCAGAGCTGGAGATTGAACGTAGGGACAAGGAACATCAGGAAGAAATCAACCAGATGAAGATGCGTTTCTTCATCAATATTTCCCATGAGCTTCGCACGCCGTTGACTCTTATCTTAGCTCCTCTACAAGAAATAATCAATAAGATCAGTGACCGCTGGACTCGTAATCAGCTGGAATATATCCAACGCAACGCTAATCGCCTGCTACATCTTGTCAATCAATTGATGGATTATCGCCGCGCCGAATTGGGAGTTTTCGAGCTGAAAGCAAAGAGAGAGAATGCGCATCAACTAATACAAGATAATTTCTTGTTTTATGATAAACTGGCACGCCACAAAAAGATTACTTATACTCTCCATTCCGAATTGGAAGATAAAGAGGAACTTTTTTGATCCTAATTATCTGGAACTGATTGTTAATAACCTACTTTCAAATGCTTTCAAATATACGGAAAGCGGTCAAAGCATCACTGTGACATTGAAAGAGGAAAATAATTGGCTGGTACTGCAAGTTAGTGACACTGGTATTGGCATCCCTATCAACAAACAGGGAAAGATATTCGAACGTTTTTATCAGATAGAGAGTGAGCACGTAGGAAGTGGTATCGGTCTCTCACTGGTACAACGCCTGGTAGAATTGCACCATGGTCGTATCGAACTGGATAGTGAAGAGGGTAAAGGCAGTACTTTCTCTGTTTATCTGCCACAAGACATAAATACCTACAAACCCTCCGAATTGGCTTCTAATGACACTCTGAATGAGGAAGGACAGGTATATTCCACCAACTCGAAAGAAATGTATTTCATTGATACGGAAAAGGTCGAAAACAGAAACGATCGAAGGCGGTGACAAGAAGCGTGGCACTATTCTTATTGTAGAAGACAATAATGAAATCCGCCATTATCTTAGCAGCGGACTTGCTGAACTCTTCAATACGCTGGAAGCCGGAAATGGTGAAGAAGCTTTGGAAAAACTGAAAGACAATGAAGTTGACATCATTGTAACTGATGTCATGATGCCTGTGATGGATGGTATCAAATTGTGTAAGAATGTGAAGCAAAATATCCGTACCTGTCATATTCCCGTGATTATCCTGTCTGCTAAAAGCGAAGTCAAAGATCAGATGGAAGGTCTGCAAATGGGTGCGGATGACTATATCCCGAAACCATTCTCACTTGCTATCCTGACTACGAAGATACAGAATATGATGCGTACCCGTAGACGTATGCTTGAACGGTATTCCAAATCCCTGGAAGTGGAACCGGAAAAGATTACGTTTAACGCCATGGATGAAGCTTTACTGAAACGTGCCGTAGCTATTGTAGAAAAAACATGGATAATATTGAATTCTCTACTGACGAATTTGCCAGAGAAATGAATATGAGTCGTTCTAACCTGCATCTTAAATTGAAAGCTATCACAGGCGAATCGACTATCGATTTTATACGAAAGATCCGTTTCAACGAAGCAGCAAAAGTTACTCAAGGATGGTCGCTACACGATAGCAGAGGTCAGCACAATGGTAGGTTTCAATACGCCGTCTTATTTTGCTACGAGTTTCAAGAAGTATTTCGGATGTTTACCCACGGAGTATATTAAGAAAATAAAAGGATAAATCATTGAATTCCGAATATGAATCTGCTGACTTGAGATTTATGTTCATTTCGGTTCGGAAAAAAGAACATAAAATGCTATTACTGACAATAATACATTACTATGCAGCTTTCAATTTATTCTCTTATTAGCATTATTTATCTTATTACCAAGCGAGCTTTCGTTTGACAGTTGTTGAACGAACGCTTGACTTTAGTTAAACTATCGTTCGACTTAAGTCAAACGAAAACTCATTAGGCAATGAAATAAATATCAATAGGGAAGCTATTACTTAAAAGTAGCCAATAAGATCATTATTGTACCTAAAAGGAGTAATATTCTATATAACGAATACTGAAAGCTAATTCCCGAAAATCTTCAACCCGTAAAGAAGAAATACCTTCTTTATCCTCATACAAACAAAAACATTAGACAAAAATGAAAGACTATTCAACAATACCAATAGTCGTAAAATTGTCATACTCTATATATTTGCAGAGAGCATTATTAATTAATAGATGAAAAAGCATACTATGAATTCTTTAAACAAACTGTATTCTTACCTACTTTTATCATTAATCAGCATTCTTTTTGTGAATGCTCACCCGGCAACTATAAAAACAAGATATTGACTGGCCCCAATTTATGAGTCAACAAGATATGATATGGGAAAAGTTACCCGAATATTGGTATGATTCCGCCTTTTTAGGTAACGGAAAGCTTGGGCTAATGATTTATAAAGAACCTGGAAAGAACTACTTGCGCTTAGAAACAGCCAACTGCGATGTACATGATCACCGCACTAAAAGAGATGTATTCGGAATCCCCAGACTACTTACCGGACATTTTGCCCTACATCCTAAGGGCAAAATAATCAATGGAACGATGCATCTTGACCTTTGGAATGCCGAAGTTTCAACAGATATTACGACAACTAAAGGAGTCATCCACTTGCGAAGTTTTGTCCATGCGGATGAAATGATGATAATAGTAAAAAGCAACAACAGAAGGAGACGAACATGACTTCCAATGGGAATGGATAGCAGCTGAAGCTAATAGTCCTCGTTATTTGATTTTCAAAAGACAAGGAAAAGCCAATAAAATACCAAAAGATTACGAACTCAATCCGACAGCAAAAAATCAGTAATGGGAAAGAAATCAATCTATCTGTCCAGAAATTATTGGCAGGAGGAGAAACAAGCGTTGGATGGCAAGAAACATATAATCCCGAAACAGAACGCACCTTATGGATAAACCTAGCACATACATATCCTCAAAACAATTCGAGTGAAATATGCAAAGCTGAAATCCGAAAGCTATACGTAAAGGTTATCAATCCATGCAAAAAACACATCGTAAATGGTGGAATACTTTTTATCCTAGTAGTTGCATAACACTGCCGGAAGCACAAAAAGAAAACTTCTACTGGATACAGATGTATAAATTAGCTTCTGCAACACGTGGTGACCGTGCTCTAATAGATAACACAGGTCCGTGGCTAACCGAAACCCCATGGCCGAACGCTTGGTGGAATCTCAATGTTCAACTTACCTATTGGGCACTGAATACTTCCGACCATCTAGATCTGGCAGCTTCTTTAGAAAATGCCCTCTACAATCATATAGATCAGTTACGCCTCAACATTCCCAAAGCTTACCGCCATAACTCATTAGGAATAGGGGTTGCTTCCAATTTGGAATGTATGACTACAGAAGTAGGAATTCCAGGAAAAGGCAAAGCTCAAGTAGGACTACTTCCATGGGCCTGTCACAACCTATGGCTTATCTACCGTCATAAAATGGATGATGATATTCTACGAAATAAATTATTTCCTTTATTAAAAAGAATCAATCAACTACTATTTACATTTCCTGAAAGAAGGAGACGATGGAAAACTTCATCTCCCAGCAACTTACTCCCCCGAATATGACACCGTGGAAGATTGCAATTTCGACCTCGCTCTGCTACGTTGGGGATGCCAAACACTACTAGAATCAGCCCATCGTCTGAATATCCAAGATTCATTGATTGAGACATGGAAAAATGTGCTTCTTAAACTTACTCCTTACCCCACAGACGAGAATGGATTACTTATCGGAAAAAAGATATGCCGTATGCTTTCTCACACAGACATTATTCACATTTACTTGCTATTTATCCTCTATACTTAATTAATAAAGAACAACCGAATGATATTGAAATGATTGAGAAATCATTGTCTTTTTGGCAAAAGCAAGCCCAAAGCTCTCTAGGTTACTCATGCACAGGAGCATCTTCCATTTCCTCTGCTATCGGAAAGGGAGACGATGCACTAACCTATCTAAATAAATTATTTGGTAAATTTCTTAGTTCGACGACTATGTATAAAAGAAAGTGGGCCAGTTATTGAGACACCTTTATCTGCCGCCCAAAGCATTCACGATATGTTATTACAGAGTTGGGGGGAAAGATTCGCATTTTCCCAGCTATTCCCTTACATGGAAAGACATTGCTTATTCAGGTCTGCGCACGGAAGGGGCATTTAAAGTATCTGCCAGTAGAAAGCAAGGAAAGACACAATTTATCCATATTAAAAGTCTGGCAGGAGAGCCTTGCATTATAACGACTGATATAGTTAACCCTATTTTTGAAGGAAAAGAAACTTCACTATACAATCATTCCCTAACAACACCTTCCAAATTGATTTAAAGAAAAGGAGAAGAGGTCTTCATTTCCCCCAAGGAGAAAAGCCAGATTTTATCATTTCTCCGATTCCTCATACTTCTAAAAATCATTATGGATTAAAAATCATTCACCAGAGGAGGTAAAAATGTACAAAACCAACCTTGTAAACATTGGTAGATTAGATTACATTATGATACATAAAAAAGCCTGCTATCAGATCCGTAACAGGCTTTTTAGACAGAAATAATATATGATTCAACAAATTTAATATCAAAAAAATCATTTTTTTGAACAAAGTGTGAACAAGCTAAGCCAGTTTCTATAATTTAATAATCTATTTTTTGCAAACAGTAAAATATACTTTTAATAATTATAAAACCTAATAAAGTATGAAGAACATCTTCTTTATTTGTTTATGTGCGCTTTTCGCTTTTACAGGATGCGCAGACGATGACGACGATCTATTAACCGGAGGAAATGTAGATATAGATCTACTCCCCGATTCTAAGCCCAATGATGTTGTAAATACCAACGTATTCGACATTATCAACCTTAATTATCCCGGATTAGAAAAAGTGAAAGAATTCTATGAAACAGGGGAATATTATTACGCGGCCAATGCTTTATTGGAATACTACAGAACAAGAACCAATGTTACTAATCCCAATTTGTCCTTAATTAATGTAACAATCTCGGAAGCAGATCAAGCAAAAAGCGGATTATGCATTGGAGGACTATCGCTTTCATGTAAACAATTTCTATGAAGATCAAGAAACATTGAAACCATATTCTTTAAAGAAAGATGGAACGATTAATTGGACATTTTCTCCAGAAGGCGCCTCTGATGAGTATCAGAAACAGCTCCATCGCCATCAATGGTTTATTCCACAGGCTAAAAGCCTATCGAATTAGCGGAAATGAAAAATACATTCAATCATGGATTGAGGTATATAATAATTGGATAAACCAAAATCCTAAACCGGAAAGCGGTACAAACACAACGTCTTGGTGGCAATTGCAAGTAGCAACTCGTATCAATGATCAAGTACAATTACTGGAATATTTCAAAAACTCTATTAATTTCACACCAGAATGGCTTACTACTTTTTAGTAGAGTTTGCAGAACAAGCGGACTTTCTTGTTGATTATCCTTATGAATCAGGAGGTAATATTCTGATATCACAAGCTAATGCACTGGCAACTGCTGGAACACTAATGCCGGAATTCAAAAATGCTGAAAAATGGATGGGAACTGGTTACCAAATACTTAGTGAAGAAGTGCAAAATCAGATAATGAGTGATGGATGGCATAAAGAAATGTCTCTTCATTATCATATAGGTATTGTAGCAGATTTCTATGAGGCTATGAAATTAGCAGAGGCAAACCAACTTTCCAGTAAGTTGCCTAGTAATTTTACAGAACCGCTTCGCAAAGCAGCTGAAGTAGTAATGCATTTCACTTATCCCAACTATTTTAGCAAAGGCTCTGATAATGTAGTCCCCATGTTTAATGATTCATGGAGCCGAACACGTAATGTACTTAAAAATACAAATTTCAAACAATATGTAGAAATGTTCCCTGACAGTGAGGAACTTAAATACATGCAAACTGCAGGTAACGGCGGTACTCCCCAAGGACATACGCCTAATAACGATATGAAATTATTTGACCAGGCAGGATATTACATATTACGTAACGGCTGGACATATGGCTCTACTGTCATGATTTTAAGTAATAATAAAAAGTAATGACGCCTCCAATTCTATCAGTGCATACAGCCATAATCAACCTGATAATGGAACATTTGAACTTTATCACAATGGGCGTAATTTTTTCCCCGATTCAGGAGTATGCACCTATTACAGTACTGGTGGCGACAACACACTACGTTATTGGTTTCGCGGTATTGACAAGCATAATACATTATCATTAGGGAAGCAAAACATAAAAAAGGCCGAGGGCAAACTTTTAAAATCTGAAGAAGGTGCAACAGAACTTGTTGTATTTGAGAATCAAGGATATGACAACTTAAAACACCGTCGTGCTGTATTTTATGTAAATAAAGAATTTTTCGTACTGGTAGACGAAGGTATTGGGAGTGCTGAAGGTACTGTAAATCTAAGTTTTAATCTTTGCGAAGGTAGTAGTACCGAGGTAGTTATGGACAAAGAAGAAAACGGTGTTCATACAGCATTTAGCAATGACAATAATATCATTGTACGCACTTTTGCCAATAAGGAGATAACCTGTTCACCTTTTACAGGACGCATAGCATATCTTGTTGACGGTAACTTTAATGACCGGCAATCATATACTATAGATATGAATAAAGAATCTAATGAAACAGCACGTTATATCACAGTTATCATACCAGTTAAAAAAAGCACTGATATAAATAACATATCTGCTCATTTCACAGATAACGGATATAGTGAAAATAGCGTATCTATAGAAGTAAATGTAGGAGGAACTATATACCCATTATCATATACCTTATAAACTAATAACTCTTAAAATATGAGATCTAAATTACTAAACATTACTTCAAGATTACTAGGAACACTCATAGTAATCATATTGACAGTAGTCAATAGTTCTTGTACTGATACGGAAACCACTGACTTCACGAAGTTTACTATTTACTACACAGGCATGACTGATATCGGACCTTCCATGACAGGAATTATCAGTAGTCCGACTTACAAAGGTAGTACTCCATACGATTTTAGTATTACCAAAATAACACTTGATGGAGAAGCCTTTTCTGGCAATATCTTTACCATTGATTCAGAAACAGGAAAAATTACATTAAATAGTACAGGTAATACTCCAGTAGGCTTGTACAAAATTATCTATCTCTTGCTATTCTAATGGTAACAGATACGAATATGCAGATATTGTAGAAATCAATATGATGAAACCTGTGCCAGATGGCATCAAAGCCATTCCTGAAAAACTTCAGGTAGAATATGCAGATATTATTGATACAGAAAGCAGTCAAGAATTACCGACCTCACAAATAACAACGGAAGGCAATCATATTTCCATTACAAACTACACAATTGCTTCCGTTGTATGGAATGAAACTATAATAGAAGACCCAGATACTTATTTTACAGTTTCGGAAACCGGTGAAATATCAATTATCAAAGGTAACCAGAATATCCAACCAGGCAAATACATCTTATCATTTAAATTAACAACTGCAGCGACTGGAGAAGATCCTGAAATGGGTATTTTTTGAAAATGCATTGGAAATTAATATCACTTCCAGGCCTCTGTCTCTAACATATACTCCCAATGAAGGTAAAATAGAAGAAGAGGGAGAACTTAGTCCGGAAACAACTTTCCAGAGCAACCTACCGGTACTGAAGGGTTCTACAGAAGGGTTGGTTTACAGCATCAGCTCAATAAGCCCCAAGTACAGACAAAATTACTATAGATCCAACAACTGGAGTATTGTCTGTGGCTGCACATCATGGTTTCAAAGATGGAGAAAAATACGAAATCAGTGTCAAAGTTATAAACGAATACTCTACAGAAGGGGTTGTATTTGAAAATGTACTCACATTAAATGCAGTCGAATTTATAGAGCCGATTGCCAATTTCGGATATACTAATGTAGAAGAAGTTCAAGCTGTAGAAATTGATATTCAGAAGAATGACAACTTCAAAGGTGATGAAGTGAAATATGAGTTCATAGACCTCGCAACTGAACTTCAAGGACAATTAAATCTTGATCTGGATGGCAACATCACTATAAAAAAAGGTAATACTATTCCTGTTGGACAGTATACTATTCAAGTGATGGCAACAAATACGAAAGGTTCAGAAATTGCGACATTTACATTGAAGATTATAGAAAATCCGAATTATTTCACCTTCTTCCGTTATGGAAACAATCTAAACTTACAGCCAATAGAAAACTATGCTGATCAATTTAGAATTGCAGCTGGTGCTAAACTCAACACAGTGAAGCCTACACCAGTCTCAACAGATGCATCGGGTGGATTAGAATCATTAAAATGGGAAGTAGAATTGAAACATAACCCCAAAAAATACAAATGCTACTATTGATGCCACTACCGGACAAATCACTATCACAGGTTTAAAAGCCGGACAATGTGGTATGGTTATAGTTACAGCTACAGCTGGAGAGGGAAAAACTGCAGTTTCTGTGAGTCAACCAGTATTCTTTCATTTCTCTATTGTATCAGATAATAATGTACAATTAGAATATACTCCATTTGTCTTCCAAGTTAATCCGATGAAAGGTGGCGTATCTGAAGCTCCAAGTTTAGGAAGCGGTGTAGACAAATTAACCTTCAGATTAGACTATAGACGCGATTTCTTCTACTATAACATAGCAGGTCCTGATTCACACATAAGTGGTCAATTAGAACAAGGTGTTGACAATTTCTTATCTACATTATGGAATTCATATAGCATATCGGCAGGTGTATCCAGACAGCCAGTCTCATATTTCGAGAATATAGCAGATTTGAGCAAACCATTAGGATACATAGATCAGACCGACTTTAAGGTACATATTAATCCTAACATGTGGCGTACAAAAGATGGCAATGCTAATGGAGCAATGATTGGTCAGATGACTTACAGCGTCAAAGGAGAAGATCCTCAAGGAGCTACTAATGGAGCACGAGTTTCTCCTATGTTTATCTGGTTTGATACTAAATTCTAATAAATACATGCAAAAATAATCGTTATGTACAATATAAATTTTATAAAATCAATTAGCATAAGAGGGTGGTTCACCCTCTTGACACTGATCCTAACGATCAGCCTATATGCCCAAAATGCTACTTTAAAAGGTGTTATTGTAGACGAAACAGATACTCCTCTCATCGGAGCTACTGTACAAGTAAAAGGAACTTCAACAGGAAGTATAACTGACTTTGATGGTAATTATACAATTAAAGCCAATAAAGGTGCTGTTATTACATTCTCATATATTGGATACAAAACACAGGAAATCAAATTTACCGGCCAACCTACCGGCAACATTAAAATGGTTCCTGACAACCAAACTCTGGATGAAGTAGTTGTAGTTGGCTATGGCACAATGAAACGCAGTGACTTGACTGGTTCCGTAGCTTCTATAGCAGCCAAAGATGTAGAAGGATTTAAAACCAGTTCAGTGGCAGGCGCATTAGAGGACAAATCGCAGGTGTGCAAATCACATCAACAGATGGTACTCCAGGTGCAGGTTTCAGTATTAATATCCGTGGTGTCGGAACTCTGACGGGAGATTCATCTCCACTCTATATTGTCGATGGCTTTTGAAGTAGATGATATTGACTATCTGTCTAATTCTGACATTGAATCTATTGAAATTCTGAAAGATGCATCTTCTTCAGCTATTTATGGTGCACGTGCAGCCAATGGAGTCGTATTGATTAGCACTAAATCTGGAAAAGTAGGGAAACCTATTATTAACTATAATGGTTCAGCTAGTTATCGTAAAATATCAAAGAAATTAGATGTCCTGTCTCCATATGAATTCGTTAAATTACAAGGAGAGGTAAACTCTAAATACTCCGACAGTTACTTTAAAACAGGAAATGATGATGATGGAAACCCTTATCGTTATCAATCTCTAGATGACTATATTGGTGTAAACGGTGTAAACTGGCAAGATGAAACATTCAATCCGACGTGGTCACAAGATCATAGTTTATCAATCATGGGAGGTACGGAAGATACTAAATATAATGCATCATTCTCACGCTATATTGAAAATGGTATTTTCAAAAATAGTGGTTTTAATAAAACAACAGGTAAATTCCGTCTTGATCAGAAATTAAATAAAAAAGTCTTTCTTTTTAATTTTACTGTCAACTATGCATTAACAAACCGTGAAGGTGTAGGTACATCCGGTGATTCTGGACGCTTCAATATGCTCGCACAAATTTTAAGTGCCCGTCCCACCGGTGGACTAAAACTGACAGACGAAGAACTCCTTGCTTCAGCCATTGACCCTGAGATGCTCGAATCTGGTGAAAGTTTAGCTCAAGTGAACCCAGTTAAGCAAACCCGAGTCAGTAACAAATAACAAACGTGCAGAAATGTGGTCAGGAAATGCTTCGGCAACATGGCAAATTATTAAAGGACTGACATTCAAGACTTCAGGAACCTACAATACAACCAATAATCGCACAGACATATTCTACAAAGATGGTTCAAAAGAAGCATACCGTAACGGTCAAAAACCTTATGGACGCACACAAATGGGTCGTGACGTGCGATGGACAAACTCCAACAACCTTACTTGAAACAGAAGGTAAAAAGCACAACTATGACATTATGTTAGGTCATGAAGTTTCTTTTTAAAAGCACAGAATATTTACTAGGTGAAGCAATGGATTTCCCTTTTGATAATTTAGGCAATGACTATCTGGGACTGGGAGCTACTCCGAGTAGAGTTGAAAAGTAGTTACAGCGAAAAAACGCTTCTATCATTCTTTGCACGTGGAAACTACAACTATGATAATCGGTATTTATTTACAGCTACAGTACGTGCCGATGGTTCAACTGTATTCTCTAATAAAAATAAGTGGGGATTCTTCCCCTCATTTTCAGCCGCATGGCGTGTTTCGGAAGAAGCTTTCATGAAAGATGTTGAATGGGCATCTAATTTTAAAGTCCGTCTAGGTTGGGGTATCGTAGGAAATGACCGTATTTCCAATTACCTTTCCATGGATTTATATGAAGCAAACAAATATGGGATTGGTAACAACACGGTTACTGTCCTGACTCCCAAACAATTGAAAAATGCTAATTTAAAATGGGAAGGTGCAAGCAGTGTTAACCTAGGAGTCGATTTAGGATTCTTTGACAACAGATTAAATGTTACAGCTGATTTCTTTATCAAAGATACAAAAGATCTACTATTAGCACAGTCATTAGCACATGTCACTGGATTCGATTCACAAATGCAAAATATTGGTAAAATCCAGAATAAAGGAATTGAGTTAAGTCTTAACTCTACTAATATCCAGACACGTAACTTTACTTGGCAGACCAACTTCAACATTTCATTTATCAAAAATACGTTGAAGGGATTAGCTTCAGGAGTAGAGTCGATGTATGCACGCTCCGGATTCGATAGTAACTTTACTGCATATGACTATATTGCCACAGTCGGACAGTCACTTGGTCTTATTTACGGATATGAATTTGACGGTATTTATCAAAGTTCTGATTTTTATACAACTCCTGATAATCAGTTGATTCTGAAAGAAGGAATCACGAATAATGCACGATATGGTACTGTTAAGCCAGGTGTTGTGAAATATAAAGATCAGGATGGCGACGGCATTATTACTACTAATGACCGTACCGTTATTGGTAATGCTATGCCTAAATGGTATGGTGGTATTACAAATACATTTAATTACAAAGGTATAGACTTCAGTTTCATGTTCCAGTTCAATTATGGAAATGACATATATAATGCTACCCGTTTGTATGCTACACAATCCAGAAGTGGTCGTAGAAATATGTTGGCTGAAGTTGCTGATCGTTGGAGCCCGACAAATGCATCAAATAAAGTTCCTTCACAGGATGGATATATTGTAAATGATGTATATTCCCGCTTTATAGAAGATGGCTCATTCCTACGTTTAAAAAATATAACTTTAGGATATACACTGCCACACAAATGGACTCGTAAATTCCATGCATCTAAGCTTCGCATATACGCAACAGGTCAGAATTTGTTCTGCATAAGCGGATACAGCGGTTATGATCCGAAGTTAATAGTGCAAGCAGCAATCCTATGACTCCAGGACTAGACTGGGGTGCCTACCCGAAAAGTAGAGTATTTACATTTGGCATTGATCTTCAATTCTAATCCACAAAAAATATAATATGAAAAAGATAATATACTATATAGCCATATCAGTAATGTGTTTACTTCCTTTTTCTTGTTCATTGGAGGAAGAAACCAGAACTGAAGTAGAGAAAAAAACTATATGAACAATGCGGATGAAGCAAAGGATGTATTACTTGGCGTATACCGTACAACTATTGAGGATGCTATGTATGGTTATCATTTATCCATACTATTCAATTTAGGAACAGACATCTCACAGGTAGAAGGAAGTGGAAATGAGAACTTTCGTATAATTCCTACAAACTCATTCCCTACAACACAGTCAGAAGTACAGCAAACATGGGCTGCACTTTATGCAGGTATTTACAGGGCTAATGATTTTTTTAGAACGTATTTCTAACAAAATTGAATCCTATACTAGCACTGATAAGAAACTGGCCACCATATACATTGCAGAGGCCAGAGCATTAAGAGCTATGTTTTATTTTGAGTTAGTAAGACGATTTGGGGAATGTAGTTTTGATGACCAGTACAGAAATGTCTAATCAGGATCCAGCAACATATGTACAATCAGCTCCAGAAAAAGTATATGAGTACATTGAAGATGATTTGTTATATGCATCTGATATATTACCATATGCAATTGATGACCAATATCGTGAAAGTAATGAATACCGTTTTTCAAAAGGAGCAGCACTAGGATTACTTACTAAAGTCTATGCAACTTGGGCAGGAGCTCCTGTGAAAGATACATCCAAATGGGAAGCCGCAGCCAAAACTGCACGTATCCTAATCGAATCAGGAAAGCATGGACTACTAACAGATTATGAGCAATTATGGAAAAATACTTGTAATGGGGTTTGGGATCCTACTGAAAGTTTAATTGAAATTTCGTTTTACTCACCAACCGTATCTGGTAATAGTGATCCAGTAGGGCGTATCGGTAAATGGAATGGGGTAAAAACTACTGCAATTGCTGGTGTTCGTGGAAGTTGTGCTGCTAACGTAAAGGTAGTTCATACATTTGTGCTTGACTGGAGAGAGAATGTAGCTGATATTCGTCGTGATTTATCCGTAGCCAACTACCAATATACTGACACAAAGAAAACTCTTTGGGCAGCCAGTGCTAGTGACACGGAAGAAAGTGCAGCTGCAAAAGATGCAGATCCGACAAAAGCACAAAAAAAAAACAGAATTATACCCCGGCCAAATGGGATATTGAGAAATATGTAACAACCAACAGTTTCATTAACAATGATAAATCAAATGTAAATTGGTACTTCTTACGGTATGCTGATGTATTGTTGCTATATGCTGAAGCATTGAATGAATGGAAACATGGTCCTACAACCGATGCATACAATGCTATTAATGCAGTACGTCGTCGTGGTTATGGTAACCCGAGCAATACAAGTACATGTGATTTAACAGAAGGGCTTGATGAAAAAAGGATTCCGTGAAGCAGTTCGTAAAGAACGTAGTTATGAATTATCATTCGAAGGTCATCGACGTATGGACTTAGTTCGTTGGGGCATTTATTATAATACCATACAAGAGACCGCGAAAAGAATTAGGTTATTGGTGGGGAAAGTGCTGGCTCTCCTAATTATTCTGTGGCAACATATACAGTTAATGGCAAACATGAGTTATTCCCTATTCCACAACGAGATATGGACTTATGTATTTTATTCAATCAAAATCCTAAGTGGTAATTTAAATAAAGTATTCTCCAATATGCCCCAATCAAGGCATATTGGAGATATTTAAACCTTTTTCAACAAAATCAAAACTTGAAAAGCTCTATTTAAACGCCTTTTTCGACAATCCTGTAACACAAAATTTAGGTCTTTCGCTACTTTTGCATCAGTTACAAAACTTCTAAAAACAATCACTTAAAATGAATAACATGAAAAAGAAACTTGTTCTCTTTGCTTCGGTTAGTATTGCACTCTGCGTCGTGCCAGACAACCCCAAAGGAAGACTACAGTTGGATAAAAAAAGGACTGGATGTAGCTTCTGCCCAATTACAACTTTCTGCTGAAGAGGTTAGTGGTACGGGAATGTTGCCACGCTCCATCCGTACCGGTTATGACATGGATTTCCTTTGCCGTCAGTTGGAAAGAGATTCATTAACATTTAAAGATTCCCTACGAGCACAACCCACTGCTGACCAGCTAGGCAAACGTCGCCTCTGCAACGTTTATGACTGGACGAGCGGTTTCTTCCCCGGTTCATTATGGTATGCATACGAACTGACAGGAAACGATACACTGAAAACTCAAGCAATCGAATATACCAACCTACTGAATCCGGTACGCTATTATAAAGGTACACATGATTTGGGATTCATGATCAACTGCAGCTATGGCAATGCAGAGCGTCTCTCACCCAACGACACCATTGCCGCTGTGATGAGAAGAAACTGCCGATAACCTCTGCGGTCGTTTCAATGATTCTATCGGTGCTATCCGTTCATGGGATTTCGGAACATGGAACTTCCCGGTTATCATCGACAATATGATGAACCTTGATCTTCTGTTCAATGTAGCAAAAGCAACAGGCGACAATAAATATAAAGACATCGCTATCAAACATGCCATGACAACGATGCATAATCACTTCCGCCCGGATTATACTTGCTGGCATGTAGTAAGCTATAACAGCGATGATGGTACAGTAGAACGAAAACAAACCCACCAAGGCAAGAACGACGATTCTTCTTGGGCTCGCGGACAGGCATGGGCTGTGTATGGATATACCGCTTGTTTCCGCGAAACAAATGATAGTATCTTGATATCAACTGGCAATATTGGCCGGTACAAGACAATGAGTTGCGCTGGCAATTGCACCGCCACAAATGGTTCACCCCAATGGGTAAGGCATATCGAATCTCTGGAGACGAGAAATATGCTAAAGAATGGGCATACCAATATATGGATTGGATTAAAAAGAATCCTTTGACAGGGGTAGAGAAAGAAGAATACGAACTGGTCAGCGCAGGCGAAAAGGGAAATGCGAAGTAGAAAATGTACGCTTTTGCATGATGGCGGACAATTCGAACTTGACCCACATTATCATCTGGCAGCTATTAACATTTTCTGTAAAGCCTTAGGTATCGCAGATGCTAATGGATTCCGTAAGGAATTCCCTCAAGATTATTTGGATACCATTGAAAACATGATTATGTTCTATGCAAACATTTCTTTCCCTGATTACACCAATCCATGTTTCAGCGACGCCAAGTTGACAACAAAGAAAGAAATGGTGAAAAACTACAAGTCATGGAGCAAACTGTTCCCGAAGAACCAGGCAATCAAATACTTCGCAACTGAAGGTAAAGAAGGTACATTGCCGGATTATATGTCTAAAGGTTTCTTGAAATCCGGTTTCTTCGTATTCCGTAACTCTTGGGGAACGGATGCCATGCAAATGGTTGTAAAGGCCGGCCCGAAAGCATTCTGGCACTGCCAGCCGGATAACGGTACTTTCGAACTCTGGTTCAACGGCAAAAACCTGTTCCCCGATTCCGGTTCTTACGTATATGCCGGCGAGGGCGAAGTGATGGAACAACGCAACTGGCACCGTCAGACCTGCGTACACAACACCGTAACGTTGAACAACAAGAATCTCGATACAACAGAATCTGTTACTAAAGTTGTGGCAACCGGAAGGTGCTATCCAGACTTTAGTGACTGAAAATCCGAGTTACAAGAATCTGAAACACCGTCGTTCTGTTTTCTTCGTTGATAACACTTACTTTGTCATTGTAGATGAAATGGCAGGTAGCGGTAAAGGTTCTATCAATCTCCACTATCAGATGCCGAAAGGAGAAATTGCCAACAGCCGCGAAGACATGACGTTCCTGACACAGTTCGAGGATGGAAGCAACATGAAACTGCAATGCTTCGGCCCTGCTGGCATGAGTATGAAGAAAGAACCAGGATGGTGTTCAACTGCTTATCGCAAACGCTACAAACGTATGAATGTATCGTTCAACGTGAAAAAGACGGCGAAGAAGCTGTACGTTACATCACTGTTATCTATTTGGGAATGTTCAACAATACCGTATTCCCCGAACCCGCTACGCTTTTCGATACATACGAAGGCAGAGGCTCTGCTGCCAGAGAGCAGGATATGTCCATCGAGCATACATTGACCAATGACTGGGATCTAAAACTGCTGACCCGTGAAGAAATGCTGAAGGATACGACAAACCGCCTCTATCAAGTCTACAAGCGTATGCCGACTGATGTACAGGATAAGTGGGATTCGGTATACGCCCAACGTATTTCAGAATACCGTAGCGGCAACTTAAGAGGGAAAGAACTGATCAGTTGGAAGTACCAACAATATATGCGCGATTACTTGGCAACTATTGTAGCTGTGGACGAAAATATAGGAAGGCTGCTCAGCTATCTGGAGAAAAGCGGTGAATTGGACAATACAATCATAATATACACTTCGGACCAAGGTTTCTTCCTGGGCGAACATGGTTGGTTCGACAAGCGCTTTATGTATGAAGAATGCCAGCGCATGCCACTGATTATCCGTTATCCGAAGGCCATTAAGGCGGGTCGTGTATCGAATGCTATTACCATGAATGTGGATTTTGCTCCTACCCTGCTGGATTTTGCCGGAGCAGATATACCGGCAGATATTCAAGGAGAGTCTCTCAGGCCCATTTTGGAGAATGGGGGGAAGACACCGGTTGACTGGAGAAAAGCC
>VOFC01000408.1_pt1 | contig 24001 bp, 30 predicted proteins | sample 5384161 | NCBI WGS metagenome assembly VOFC01 (sample SAMN12384722, study PRJNA508395) | human gut metagenome | isolation source: healthy gut B | host: Homo sapiens | reverse complement strand
AGGATGCCCTTGGGCAGATCCTCCACCCCGGGCAGGATGCTGGCACCGGTGGTGGTGAAGCCGGACACCGTCTCAAACAGGGCGTCCACCGGGTTCGGGATGCAGCCCGTCACCACAAACGGAACGGCGCCCACGATGGAAATGACGATCCAGCTCAGCGAGGTAGCAGCAAAGCCCTCCCGCATATAGAACATCTTGCTTTTAGGCTTGATGCCGCGCAGGGCGTAGCCGATGGCGGCGCTGACTGCCGCCGTGATCAGAAACACGCCCAGCACGAACCATTCGCCGTAGATCCAGCTGGCCGCTGCAGGCAGCAGCAGCAGCGCACCCTCGATCAGCATGACATAGCCCAGCAGACGGAAAACGATCGCATAATTCATAGTCTGCCTCCGTCAACCCTCTGCGCCCTTGTCCAGAATATCGCGCAGGTCATGCAGACCATGCTCCAGCGTGACCACGATCACGTTGTCGCCTACCTGGATCTGGTCGCCGCCGCGCGGGATCAGGATCTGATGGCCGCGGGTGATGCAGCACAGCAGCAGATTCTTTTTCAGGTGCAGCTGGCTCAGGGGGACACCGGTGGCAGCGCTCTTCTCGTGGACGGTAAATTCCAGCGCTTCCACGCGGTCGTCCAGAATGCGGTACAGCGTCTTGATGTTGCTGCCCGCTTCGTTCTGCAGTGCACGCACATACTGCACGATGTAATCGCAGGTCATGTACTTGGGGTAGACCACGCTGCCCAGATCCAGACCGGCCAGAATATCATCAAATTCCAGACGGTTGACTTTGGTGACCAGCTTGCCCTTGGAGTGCTTTTTGGCAAACAGGGTCAGCAGCACATTCTCCTCGTCGATGTTGGTCAGGGCCACAAAAGCCTCTGTGGACTCCATGCCCTCGGACAGCAGGAATTCGCGGTTGGAGCCGTCCTCGTTCAGGATTTGTGCGCCGGGCAGCTGCTCGGCCAGCTCCATGCAGCGGGCAGGGTCGCGCTCCACGATGCGCACACGCACGTGGTTTTCCAGCAGCTCCTGGCTCAGATAGAAGGCGATGGCACCGCCGCCCACGATGAAGGCATTGCGCACCGGGCGCACCGGCAGGTGGATGCGCTGGAAGAACTCGTGGGCCTTTTCCTGTGTTGCAAGGAAGGTGACCTGATCGCCGTTCTGCAGTACAAAGTTACCGTTCGGAATGATCACGCCGCCGCTGCGCTCCACTGCACACACCAGAATGTCGCTCTTCAGACGGGTGGGAATCTCGCGGATGGCCACGCCATCCAGCCCCTGCTCTGCAGTGAGTGCAAACTTGATCAGCCGCACACGGCCGTCTGCAAAGGTGTCGATCTTGCTTGCACCCGGGAAGCGCAGCAGATGGGAGATCTCCTTTGCTGCAGCCATTTCCGGATTGATGATGGCCGAAATGCCGATCTGCTTTTTGATAAAGTCCAGCTCATGACTGTAGGACGGGTTGCGCACACGGGCAATTGCATGGCAGTGGCCCGCCTTTTTGGCAAACATGCAGCACAGCAGGTTCAGCTCATCCGAACCGGTCACGGCAATGAACACATCCGCGTCTTCAATGCCGGCCTCTGCCAGCGTGGTGATCGAGGAACCGTTGCCCACGATGCCCAGCACATCGTAGCTTTCAGTCAGGTGCTCCACACGCGCTTTGTTGGTATCCACAATGGTCACATTATGGTCTTCCTCACTGAGCTGCCGCGCCAGCGCGGTACCAACCTTGCCGCCGCCCACCAGAATGATCTTCATAACAAGTCCTTTCTCTTTCCGCGTCCCTTCCGCCGGGACAGCACAAATCCATCATAGTATACCATATCTCCTGCCAAAGTTCCACTGTTTTCCACATTATGCAACAAAAACCTGCCAAATGACGCAAAAAAGCCCCGGGAGATACCGTCCCGGAAGCTTTTATTTCATTTAATAGCGCGCCACGCCGTCCTTCGTTACAAGGGCATACACCAGCGGGGCTTCCTCCGGCTTCTCAGGGCCGTATCCAAGGCCGCTGCGGTACTCGGCGGCGGCAGCTTCAAACTTATCGGCTGCGCCGTAGAAGGTAGCCAGACTCTCGCCCTTCTTTACGTAGTCGCCGCGCTTTTTATGCAGGGTGATGCCGGCGGCAAAATCCAGCGGGTCGCCCTTTTTCTGTCGGCCCGCACCCAGCAGCACGCTGGCAGAGCCGATCTTCTCGGCATCGTTCGCCACAATGTAACCGTCCTGCTCTGCCAGCAGCTCAAAGCTTGCCGCGGGCTGCTCAAACAGGCTGTAATCGTCCAGCACGCGGGTATCACCGCCCTGTGCCGCAAACATCTCCTTGCACTTAGCAAAGGCAGACCCATCGGCGATCACCGCCTCGGCCATGGCGCGGCACTCGGCAGGAGTGCCCTTATCGGCCAGCACCAGCATGTTCGCCGCCAGCTGCAGGCAGACCTCGGTCAGGTCGGCGGGGCCATGGCCCTTGAGCACATCCATGCTTTCCATGACTTCCAGACTGTTGCCAATGTTATGGCCCAGCGGGGTGTCCATATCGGTGATCATGGCAGCCACCCGGCGGCCGTGATGGGTGCCAATGGATACCATCAGCTTAGCCAGCTCAATGCTCTGGTCTACCGTTTTCATAAAAGCTCCAGTGCCGGTGGTCACATCCAGCAGGATGGCATCCGAGCCGGAAGCCAGTTTCTTGGACATGATGCTGGATGCGATGAGTGGGATGCAGCTGACGGTTGCGGTCACATCCCGCAGGGCATACATTTTTTTATCTGCAATGGCAATGCCCTCGCTCTGGCCAATGACCGACAGGCCGATCCTGTTCACCTGCGCAAAGAACTCCTCCTGTGAGAGGGCGGTTCTGGTGCCGGGCACGCTCTCCATCTTATCGATGGTGCCGCCGGTATGGCCAAGGCCCCCGGCCGCTCATCTTGGCGATCTTCACGCCGCAGGCCGCCACGATGGGGGCAATGACCAGCGTGGTCTTGTCACCTACGCCGCCGGTGGAGTGCTTGTCCACCTTGATGCCCGGAATGGGCGAAAGATCCACCATCACACCGCTGTGAGCCATCACATCGGTCAGCTCTGCGGTCTCCTCATCGGTCATGCCGCGCAGATAGACAGCCATCATCCATGCAGCCATCTGGTAATCAGTCACTTCTCCGCTGACATAGCCATTGACGATCTACTCCAGCTCCTCACGGCTGTGCGTACCGCCGTCACGCTTTTTTGCAATCAGATCATAAACGCGCATCGTATCACGCTCCTCGTTTTTTCAATAGTACGACATTGTAAGATATAGTATAGCAAAATTCCAAACAAAAGCAAGTATCATTCTGTAAACTTTGCCCAATTTTAAACCAAAAAGGGCGCAGCCGCCCGGAAAAAGCAGCTGCGTCCTTGTTTTGGGAACACAAATCGTCGTTTTAGCGGGATCCCTTGTCGTAGGGGATGCCCTCTGCCTTGGGTGCCATGCTGTTCTTGGAGGTAAACGCCAGAATGATCATGGACGCCACGAACGGCATCATGTTGTAGATGTTGCTGGACCAGTGCAGCTGTGCCAGGAAGGTGGAGTCTGCAATGTTTGCCAGACTCTTGAACACAGCAAAGAACATGGCTGCGCCAAAGATGTTGAAGGGCTTCCACTGGCCAAAGATCATAACAGCCATGGCAAGGAAGCCTGCGCCGGCCACGCCCACCTCAAAGTTCCAGGTCTGCACCGGGGGCACAATGTAGGCCATACCGCCGATCGCGCCCAGTGCACCGGAAATGACAACACCGGCATAGCGCATCTTGTAGACATTGATGCCCACAGAGTCCGCTGCCTGCGGATGCTCGCCGCAGGCACGCAGGCGCAGGCCAAAGCGGGTCTTGTACAGCACCACATAGCTGATGATCAGCAGAATGATGCCCAGCGGCACAAAAATGCTCAGCTCCAGCCCGCCGATGCTGAACAGGAAGGGCCTGTTGGTGTAGTTCAGCTTTGCACTGCCGCTCTCGCTGAAATACTTTGCAATGACCACCGCGATGGCCGTGGCCAGCAGGTTCAGGGCCGTGCCGCCGATGGTCTGATCTGCCTTCAGGTTGATGGAGGCAAAGGCCAGCAGCAGGCTATACACCATACCGGCCAGTGCCGCCACCAGAACAGAGATCAGCACCACGAGGAAGACCGGCATTTCGGCAGGCAGCATGGTCAGGGTGAGAACACCCGCCACACCGCCAATGACCATGATGCCTTCCAGTGCAATGTTGATGATGCCGGAGTGCTCACTGAACATACCGCCCAGTGCCACCAGCATCAGAACGATGCCATACAGCAGCGTATATTTGATCAGAAGCAGCATATCACTTGCCCTCCTTTTTGGTTGCAGATTTTGCAGGAGCAGCAGGCTCTGCGTTCACATTGGTTTTATCGGCATTCTTGAACAGCAGTGCGTGGATCTTGCCGCGGAACAGCATGGAGAATGCACACAGGTAGATGATGATACCGCTGATCAGGTCCGAGATCTCAGTGGGGTAATACTTGGTGGAAAGGAAGGAGCCGCCCACGGAGATATGGGAAATGAAGATTGCCGAGAAGATGGTCCCGATGGGGTTGGAGCTTGCCAGCAGTGCAACGGAAATGCCATTGAAGCCCATCGTCGGCAGGCTGGTGGAGTTCAGCGGATTCCACTGTGACACATTGGAAAGATAGTACAGGCCTGCACCAAAACCGGCCAGCGCACCGGCAATGGCCATGGAGAGGATGATGTTCTTCTTCTCGTTGATGCCGGCGTAGCGGGCAGCGCTCTTGTTCAGGCCCACAGCCTTGAGCTCGTAGCCGAAGGTGGTCTTGTTCAGCACCACCCAGATCAGAACTGCCACTGCTGCCGCCAGGAAGATGGCGATGGTGGTGCTGTTGGTCTGGAACAGCTTGTTCAGGCCGAAATCCGGGATGATGGACTGAGCGTAATCGGCGTTCTTGCTGATGTTGATGGTGCGGGTATTGCGCACATCGTACATGGGGCCGGTGCCGTTCTGGTAAATGAGTTCATTGACCAGATACAGGCCGATCCAGTTGAACATGATGGAGGTAATGACTTCGTTGATGTTGAAGTAGGCCTTGAAGAAGCCGGGGATCGCACCCCAGATGCCGCCCAGAATGGTGGCTGCAATCAGACAGACGAACCACGGCAGCTTGAGCATGATGGCGCAGTACAGAGCGCCGTAAGCGCCCAGCGTGTACTGACCCGCCGCACCGATGTTGAACAGGCCGGTCTTGAAGGCAAAGGCCACGGACAGACCGGTCATAATGAGGGGAGCCGCATTTGCCAGCTCCTTGCCGACACCGTAGGGTGCGTCATGGAAGCCGCCCTTCAGGATGCGCACAAAGCCGTCGCCCCATGCGTGGGCCGGGTTGATGGCCAGCAGCACCAGAAAACCGACCACAAGGCCGATCAGGATGCACAGCAGAGCAGCCAGCACACTGGTGATGGAGCTGTTCAGACTGCTGCTGGGAAAGTTTTTTCGTTGTTCATGTGTTATTTGCTCTCCTTTCCCTGCTTGCGTGCGCCTGCCATATACAGGCCCAGCTCCTGCACGGTGGTGGTCTTGGGGTCAAATTCGCCCACGACCTCGCCCTCGTACATCACAAGGATGCGGTCGGACAGGTTCATCACCTCGTCCAGCTCCAGACTGACCAGCAGCACGGCCGTACCCTTATCGCGCTCGGCCACGATCTGACGGTGGATGTATTCAATTGCACCAACGTCCAGACCGCGGGTGGGCTGGACTGCCACCAAGAGCTCCGGATCCTTGTCGATTTCACGGGCCACGATGGCCTTCTGCTGGTTGCCGCCAGACATGCTGCGCACGGTGGTCAGGCTGCCCTGACCGCTGCGCACATCGTACTGGGCAATGAGCTTATCGGAGTATTCGCGCACCTTATCGCTGCGGATAAAGCCGCCCTTCTGGAACTCGGGCTGCCAGTAGCGCTGGAGTACCATGTTGTTCTCCAGGCTGTAATCCAGCACCAGACCGTGCTTGTGGCGGTCCTCCGGGATATGGCTCATGCCGTCCTTGGAGCGCTGGCGGATGCTCTCGCTGGTGATGTCCTTGCCGTCCAGCGTGATCTTGCCGTTGGTCAGCTTTTCCAGACCGGTCAGGCCGTAGACGAACTCGGTCTGACCGTTGCCCTCGATACCGGCAAGACAGACGATCTCACCGGCGTGCACCTGAAAAGAGACATCCCGGACTGCGTCCTTCTTGTGCTGGGCGCTGTGCATGGTAACGTTTTTTCACATCCAGCACCACCCTGCCGGGGTCTGCGGGCTTTTTGTCCACCTTCAGCTGCACATCCCGGCCCACCATCATGCGGGAAAGTTCTTCCTTGGTGGTGTCCTTGATGTCTACGGTGCCCATGTACTTGCCCTTCCGCAGCACGCTGCACCGGTCGGCCACGGCCTTGATCTCGTTCAGCTTGTGGGTAATGAACAGGATGGACTTGCCTTCTTTCTTGAAGCCGCGCATAATATCCATCAGCTCGTCGATCTCCTGGGGGGTCAGCACGGCGGTGGGCTCGTCGAAGATCAGGACCTCGTTGTCCCGGTAGAGCATTTTCAGGATTTCCACACGCTGCTGCATGCCCACCGAGATATCGCTGACAAGGGCATCCGGGTCCACGCGCAGGCCGTACTTTTCGCTCAGGGCCAGGACCTTCTTGCGGGCCTCGGCTTTCTGCAAAAAAAGCCCATTTTATTGGGTTCCACCCCCAGAATGATGTTGTCCAGCACGCTGAAGCATTCCACCAGCTTGAAGTGCTGGTGCACCATGCCGATGCCCAGTGCGTTTGCATCATTGGGGTTGCGGATGGCGACCTCCTTGCCGTTCTTGCGGATCTGACCAGCCTCCGGCTGGTACAGGCCGAACAGCACGCTCATCAGCGTACTTTTGCCGGCGCCATTTTCGCCAAGCAGGGCGTGTACCTCGCCTTTGCGCAGCTGCAGGGTGATATCGTCGTCGTTTGCCTTGATTCCAAGGGGAACTCCTTGGTAATGTGGAGCATTTCGATCACAAAATCCTCTGCCAATCTGCTCACTCTCCTTTCGTGTCGTTTCGACACCGATACTTCTTTAAGTTCCATTATACCTGATTTGCGGCAATTTGCACATGTCTTTTTTGCTTTTTGGCAGAAAGCACAGATAATAGTATTACTTTTGTACTCTTTTCACGAAGAGTACGCTGCATTTTTCCCGCATTACGCCAATAGAAGACAGAAAAAAGCGGGACACCCCGTTACAGGATGCCCCGCTTTGAAAAGAACTATCGATCGTCCGCAGGCAGGCCTGCCGGACAACAGCTTACTGGATGTAGTTGACAGTGGTGAACTCGCTGACGGTGGGCTTGGTAGCGTCGTCGGAGCTGTTATCAACAGTGATCTCGCCGCTCTTGATCTTGCCCTTGACTTCCTCGTACTCGTCGGTGGTGAAGGACTCGAAGTTCCAGCTGTCTGCATCGGTGGGCAGGCCGACATAATCGCCGTCCTCCAGACCGAAGTTGCCGTTGGAAGCTGCGATGTCGCCCCAGCTGCCAGCCTCGATATCAGCCAGAGCAGTGTTGACAGCCTCGGACAGGCCCTTCATAGCGGAGGTGATGAACGGGTTGTAAGCGTAGGTGCCATCAGCAACGCCGTTTGCACCGATGTAGTTCTGGTCAACGTCAACGCCGATGACATAGCCGTTGTTCTTCAGAGCAGCCTCAACAGCGGAGGTGTAGATGCCGCCGCCGCAGGCAAAGACGACCTGAGTGCCGTTGGAGTACCAGCCCTCCATACGGGAGGTGATGTTTGCATCGCCGTAGAACTGGCCGCCATAGAAGTAGTTGATCTCGATGTTCTGACCCAGCTCAGCAGCAGCAGCGTCAGCGCCCTGCACGAAGCCGTAGCCGTAACGGATAACAGCGGGAACGGCCATGCCGCCCAGGAAGCCCAGCTTGGTCTTGCCGTCCTTTGCGATAGCGTAGCCTGCCAGATAGCCTGCCTGCTCCTCCTTGAAAGTGATGCAGTAGCAGTTGGCGGGGATGGCGTCGGTGCCGATATCGCCCTGAGTCACATCGATGGCGATGAACTTGACATCGGGATACTGGTCAGCAGCCCATGCCAGAGAAGCGCCGTACAGGTAGCCGACACAGACGATCACATCAGCGCCGTCGTTGACAGCCTGACGGATCATGGTCTCGCGGTCCTCATCGGAAGCGTCAGCCTCGGGAATGTAGTACTGGCAGTCATCGCCCATGTAGCCGGAAACAGCAGTCCAGCATGCCTGGTTGAAGCTCTCATCATCGATCGTGCCGGTATCGCAGGTCAGAGCGACCTTGACGATCTTCTCACCGCCCTCAGCAGCAGAGGAAGCAGTAGAAGCAGCAGCGGAAGAAGCGGTGCTGGTAGAAGAAGCGGAAGAACCGCCGCAAGCGAGGAAATTACGACGAGAAATCATCATAATCAAACTCTCCTTTTATTTTTAATAAAATTGCGTCAAACAAATAAAATGCGCAGAACTGCACATTTACTGGCTCAAGTATAACGGCAAGCCGTGTCAGATGCAAGCGAATTCCGATTACAAAATCTTTACAATAATTTTGTAAGTTTTTATCAAAAGTAGTATTTATGCACAAATTTGCCGTAGTTCCGGCCATTTTCCGTGCGTTCTCTGTGCTTTGGCACACAATGCACGTATTGCCGTCACTTTATTGTCCTGCAGTGCACCTCTGCGTTTTTATCCCGTCACTTCACGGCACGGTTGCCCGCCACATTGGAGGGGCCAAAACCGAAGGGCAGCAGTTCGTCCATGCTGCGCTCGATAAAGTCTTCCGGTGTCTTTGCCATGATAACGTTCAGTTCCGGCCCGCCGAATTCAAACAGAGCCTGGCGGCACACCCCGCAGGGAGAAGTGATCTGCTCGTTCACCTCGCCGCGGCGGCTGCCCACCACAGCAATGTCTGTGAACTCGGTCACACCCTCGGCCACCGCCTTGAACAGAGCCGTGCGCTCTGCACAGCTGGTGGGGGGGGTAAAGGCAGCGTTCTCCACGTTGCAGCCGGTAAAAATGCGGCCATCCTTGGCGCGCAGGGCAGCGCCCACCATAAAATCGCTGTAGGGTACATAGGCTTTTTCTCGTGCAGCCAGTGCCATGCGGATGAGCTCCTTCTTTTCTTCCAGGGTCAGGTTTGTCATATCCGTCACTCCTTTTTTGGTTTTCAGGGGTCGAAAACAGCGCGGCAAGCCCTTTTGCAGGCAAACCGCGCTGAAATGCGTTTTTAACGCTTAGTATTCTGCACCCAGTGCTACCTTCATCATGTCGGTAAAGCTCTTCTGGCGCTGTTCTGCCGTGGTGATTTCCGGCGAAACAAAGCTGTCGGAAATGGTCAGCAGGCAGGCAGCGTTCTTGCCCAGCACCTGTGCATTGGCAAACAGGGCAAAGCTCTCCATCTCCACGCACAGGCAGCCGCGCTCGTCGCGCAGCTTTTCCCAGTAGGTGGGCTTTGCATCGGAGGGCTGACGGTAGAACACATCCGAAGAGTGGATGTTGCCCTCGATGAGGGGGATACCCTGCTTGGCGGCAGAAGCGCGCAGCTTGTCGTTCAGGCTCTGGCTGGGCAGGGTGATGTCACCCTCGAAGCCGCTCTGTACCCGGGCGTAGTTGGACTCGCTCACCGCACCGGTGGACAGCACCACGTCGAACAGCTTGGCCTTGTCGGTATAGCTGCCGGCAGAGCCGATGCGGACGATGTTCTCTACATCGTAGAACTTGAACAGCTCATAGGAATAAATGCCGATGGACGGCATACCCATGCCGCTGCCCATCACGCTGATGGGACGGCCCTCGTAAGGTGCCGGTAAAGCCCAGCATGCCGCGCACGCCGGTCACCTGACGCACATCCTTGAGGAAGGTGTCCGCAATGAATTTTGCACGCAGAGGATCGCCCGGCATCAGGACGGTCTTTGCAAAATCGCCTTTTTCAGCACTGATGTGAGGGGTAGACATAAGATCATCTCTCCTTTTTTGTTACATAATACAGCAGATGGGCCTTCTCCGGAGAAAAAGCCCTCTGCAAACTTACCTATACTTTCTGCGGTTGAACACATTCTGCGGCGCGATGTAGCTGCCGTTGCGGCGGATCTCAAAGTGGCAGTGGTTGCCGCTGGAGCGTCCGGTGCTGCCCACATAGCCGATCAGCTGGCCCTGCTTGACCGTCTGACCAGAGTGCACCGCCAGCGACAGACAGTGCGCATACACCGTGGTGTAGCCGCTGCCGTGGCTGATGATGATGGAGTAGCCATAACCCGTACCGGCACCGGCCTTGTTGTAGCCTGCCTTGGTTACAGTGCCGCCCGCCGATGCGTAGATGGGCGTACCCGCTGCAGCGCAGATATCCACGCCCTTGTGGCCGCTGCCGTACCAGCGCGAGCAGTAGCGATAGCCGGGCACCGGCCAGATGAACTGACCGCTGCCGGTGATGTAGCTGGTGCTGCTGGTCACCTTTTTGGTGCCCTTCACGATCTTTTCCGTGACAGGCTCCTGCACCACTTCCGTGCTCAGGATCTTCTGGGAAAGCTGGATGCCATCGGTGTTATAAACACGCTGCGCCGTGATCTGACGCAGGCCGTTCACACCGTTCTGCACCGTTTTCTTGGTACCCACCGTGTACTCGTTGGAGGTGGTGGTCTCGGTGGTATAGGGGATCTCCTCCTGCCAGGTCTCCACCTTGGTGATGCGCACTTCCAGCGTAGCTTCCTGCTTGGTCACAATCAGCTCATCACCGCCCTGAGTGTTAGATTTCTCGTTCAGAGGCGCGCCCTTGAAATTGGTATTCAGTTCGCACAGCTCACGGAAGGTGAGGTCGTTTTTCTGGGCGATGCTCCATAGCGTGTCGCCTGCGCCCACTGTGTAGATCTTTTCCTGCTGCCTTTTCCACATCCGCTTCGTCCTGAAAGCTGTCGTTGAAGTAGATGCCGTTTTCCAGCGTGACTTCCTTTGTTGAAGCCCACGGTCACGTTGGAGTTCTCAGGGTCCTCATAGGGTTCCAGCAGGCTGCTCAGGTAGCTCTGCAGGCTGACACCATCGCTGCACACTGCGGTCAGCTCGCCATCCAGATACAGGGCCGTGCCCTCGCTGATCTCGTCGCTGGCGCTCTTCAGGATCGCGTCCGCCATCTCGTTTTCATCCATGGTCTTGTGGGCCACGGTAACGGTGTAGGTAGGCTCCACGGTCCACTTTGCATGGTCGGTGTCTGCGTAGTTGATACGCTCCTGCACCGCCTCGCGGGCCGAGTTGAACACATCCTCATTGGCCACATAGCCGACGGTCTGGCCGTTCACCTGCACCTCCAGCGCATAAGGCTGGCGGACGGTATGGTTGAACACGGTCACCATAACGGCCAGTGCGCACACCGGCAGCACATACATGGCCATGCGCGGCAGTGTTTTCAGGTTGCGGCGCACGCCGCTGGCCAGATAATGTACGCTGGCTTTGCAGGCTGCGGCAAAGCCTTTTTCTTTCCGCACCCGTTGGGCGTGCACCAGCAGCGAACCGCAGCCCCGGGCGTCTCCCCGATGACTGGCACGGCAGAATTCTGGGCAAGCTTTCTGCCAAAATCATTCACATGATTCTGGGTTTTACGGCGCAGCCGGTGCCGGTGCAAAAGCCCCATGCATTGCAGCTGTGCCCAAAGGGAGCGCAGCCTCTGGCCGCGTTTCGGTTTTACCGGTGAAGCGGGCTGCTGCTCCTTTGTCTTGTCTTCGATCAAAAGGTTTTTCTCCTTCCTTGCCGCCAATGCACACACGGTGCCGGGATAAGACGGCGGCGGTCTTGGGCGCACATGCCCTTTCCAGCAGGCTCATGCACACAACATTCTTATTTTATTATACACCCTGCCGTCTTTGAAACAAGCATTGTCACAAAATTTGGGTGGTTCTTTCACTTACTTTTCACCAAAAAGCTGTTTCATATCCTTCGGCAGCGGGCTTTCCGCCGCAGTAGTCTTCCAGTTATTTCCATTTGCCGGGCATTCCACCCGGATTCCGCCCTCCACCGGGGTGTACACCGGCACCCGGAAGCTCTGCCTTGCACAGTGCAGCGCCTGCCGCCCAATGCGCTCCCGGCTCCCGCCGTAAAGGTCATCCCCGGCCAGCGGGTGGCCGATGGACGCAAAATGCACCCGGATCTGATGGGTGCGGCCCGTTACCGGCACACAGGCTGCAAGGCTCAGGCCGTTTTCTGCTTTTAATATGGTATACTCGGTACGGCTGGGCTTGCCGTCCGGGGTCACGCAGCGGCCAATGATGCTCTCCGCCTGGCGGCCAATGGGCGCGTCGATCACGCCCGGACCCAGCGGCAGCTCTCCCTCCACAACGGCATAGTAGAGCTTTTCCACATTCCGGGCCAGCAGCGGCGCAGCATAGGCGTGCTTTGCAGCCAGAACAAGGCCGCTGGTGTCCTTATCGATACGGTTCACCGGGCGGAACACCGGGCTGATGCCCTGCTGCGCAGCCCATGCCGCATACCCGTTGGCAAGGGGTATCGTAGGGGTAGTTCAGGGTGGGGTGCACGGCCAGATGCGGCGGCTTTTCCAGCACCACTGCAAAGGCATCCTCATAGACCACGTTTACCGGGATCTCCGGCTGCGGGGCCACGCCTTCCCCTTCCGGCGGCAGCTCAAAGCTGACCGTCTGCCCTGGGTACACCCTGCGGTTGGCAAGGACAGGCTCTCCATCCGCAAAAAAGCCGCTGCCCCGGAACTTGACTGCACGGGCAAGGTCGGTAGAAACGGCACACTGGCGCAGAAAATTGCGCAGAAGCACTCCGTTTTGGGTCTGCGGCGTATCGGGCACCGTAAAAAACAGCCGCATATGCACCCCCACCTCCTGCGCAAAAAAACATAAAAATATATAAGATATTATATCAAAAAAGGCTTCTACTTGCAAATCCCGCTTTTTTATGGTATCATGAGGAACGGAAAACGAGTGGAACATACGGCGGCGGGGCGGCTTTGACCGCTCTGAGGAAAGTCCGGGCCTCACAGAGCACGGTAACTGCTAACGGCAGCCGAGGGTGACCTTAGGGAAAGTGCAACAGAAAACAAACCGCCGCAGCAATGCGGTAAGGATGAAACGGCGAGGTAAGAGCTCACCAGCGCATGGGTGACCATGCGGCTTTGTAAACCCTACCGGAAGCAACGCCTATATGGGGCGTACAGCGCTGCTCGCGTGTCCCGAAGGCGGCACGAACCTGTCAGCAATGGCAGGTCTAGACAGATCGTCGTTTAATACAGAACCCGGGCTTCCTCCGTCGGGCAGTGCGAGATGGAGAGAACGCGGCTGTTTTGTTTTTGTCATTGTTCTTTTACTTCCCGTTTGGGTCTGTTTGTGGTATACTATGTGCACTGCAGGAAATTGCAGTCAACTAAGAAAGACAGGATGTGAAATCCTCCGATGAAAGATGGTTTTTTGAAAGCAGCCGCCCTTTCTCCCGCACTGCGGGTGGCCGACTGCGCCTATAATGTCCGGCAGATCACGGATGCTTTGCACAAGGCCGCAGCCCGCGGCGTAAAGCTGGCCGTGTTCCCCGAGTTCTGCCTGACCGGCTATACCTGCGGCGACCTGTTTCTGCAGCGCACGCTGCAGACCGGTGCACTGGATGCCCTGAGCACCCTGCTTGATGAAACAAAAGCACTGGACGTTGTCACGCTGGTGGGCCTGCCGCTGCTGGTGCACGGCAAGCTGTACAACTGCGCCGCCGTGCTGTGCCATGGCCGCATTCTGGGTCTTGTGCCCAAGACCTATCTGCCCAACTACGGCGAGTTCTACGAAAAGCGCCAGTTCACCCCGGGCAGCACCGAGGTGGAGCTGGTGGAGGTGTGTGGTCAGCAGGTGCCCTTTGGCACCTCCCTGCTGTTCCGCTGCCGCCAGATGCCCAGCTTTGTGCTGGGTGTGGAGATCTGCGAAGATCTGTGGAGCGCCCTGCCGCCCTCCACCTTCCACGCGCTGGCCGGTGCGACCGTGATCGCAAATCTTTCCGCCAGCGATGAGACCGTCGGCAAGGCCGAGTACCGCCGGGCACTAGTGTCCAACCAGTCTGCCCGCCTGCTGTGCGGCTACCTGTATGCTTCCGCCGGGCACGGTGAGAGCACGCAGGACATGGTGTTCGCCGGCCACGACCTGATCGCCGAGAACGGCACTATTCTGGCGGAGAACGCTCCCTTTGACGGCGGCTGTGCCGAGACCGAGATCGACTGCCAGCGCATGGAAGCCGAGCGTGCCCGCAACACCAGTTTTGAGCTGAGCGGCGAGGGCTACCAGACCGTGGAGTTCGATCTGGAACCGGCAGAGACCACGCTGACCCGCTGGATCGACCCCGCACCCTTTGTGCCCGGCGACCCCAAGCGCCGCGCCGAGCGCTGTGAGCTGATTCTGAAAATGCAGGCCGACGGCCTTGCAAAGCGGCTGGAACACGCCCACGCAAAGACCGCCGTTATCGGCATTTCCGGCGGCTTGGACAGCTGTCTTGCGCTGCTGGTGGCCGTGCGTGCCATGAAGCAGCTGGGCCGCCCCGCCCGGGATGTGCTGGCTGTGACCATGCCCTGCTTTGGCACCACGAAGCGCACCCGCAGCAACGCAGAGATCCTGTGCGATGAGCTGCAGGTCTCCTTTAAGGAGATCGATATCGCCAACACCGTGCACAGTCATTTTGCGGACATCGGTCAGGACGAGAGCGTGCTGGATGTCACCTTTGAAAACGGTCAGGCACGCGTGCGCACGCTGGAGCTGATGGACACCGCCAACGCACCGGCGGTCTCGTGGTGGGCACCGGCGACCTTTCGGAGCTTGCACTGGGCTGGGCCACCTACAACGGCGACCACATGAGCATGTACGGCGTGAACGCCGACGTGCCGAAAACACTCGTGCGCCATCTGGTGCATTACGAAGCCGACATTGCCGCCACCGACGCCCTGCGCACCGTGCTGCTGGATATTCTGGATACGCCCGTCTCCCCGGAGCTGCTGCCTGCCAAGGACGGCGAGATCGCGCAGAAGACCGAGGACCTTGTGGGACCCTACGAGCTGCACGATTTTTACCTGTACTACGTGCTGCGCTTCGGCTTCGGCCCGGCGAAAATCTACCGGCTGGCAAAGGCCGCCTTTGCAGGCCGCCCCGAATACCCCGACAACGTGCTGTACAAGTGGCTGCGCAACTTCTACTGGCGGTTCTTCGCCCAGCAGTTCAAGCGCAGCTGCTTGCCGGACGGTCCCAAGGTGGGCAGCGTGACCCTGTCGCCCCGCGGCGACTGGCGCATGCCCAGCGATGCCTGTGCCGCCCTCTGGCTCGCCGAACTGGAACAGCTTTCGATCAAGGACTGACACATGAAACACAAAAAACTGCTGACCAATCTTCTGTTTGCCGCCGTCGTTCTGGCCATTGCCGCTGTGCTGCTGGTGGTGCGCCGCGTGCACGCTTCCGGCTCCGGGCTGCGGGCCGAGCTGATCTACGGCGACAACAACACCACCATGAACCTGCCGCTGGACGTGGATGAGACCTATGATGTGGACACCGGTTACTATACCGTCCACATTCAGATCAAGGACGGTGCAGCCCGGTTCGTGGATTCGCCCTGCCCGGATCACATCTGTGAAGGCTTTGGCTGGCTTTCCAACGAAGATCAGACACATCAGCCGCAAGGAAGGCTCTGAGGATACTGCGCCCATCGAGGTAGACAGCTCGGCGTTTTTTTCCGAGCTGCCGCCGGAACAGCCCAGCACGCCGCCTCCGGCCCAGCCGCCCCAGAAGCCCAGCCGCCCAGCGCCAAGCACACACCCGTACCGCCCAAGGCCCAGCCGCCCGTGGATGGAGCCGTGGCAGTACCCTTCCAAATGGGGAAAATTTTGCTGATCTTACAAGGTATTTTAAGCATTCTGGCACTGGTGCAGCTGTGGCGCACCCAGATGCTGCCGGTGCTGTATCTGGTCATTCTGGCGGCGCTGCTGCTCCTGCTCTGGTTGCTGGTCAAGCGCTGTCAGGAGTACAATGTGCCCGGCAAGGTGGCCCGGGTATTCTCGGTGTTCCTGTGCGCTGCCATGGCGCTGGGCTGCTTCTGGGCCCAGCAGGGCCTTTCTGCCCTGGGCAGCATGACCTCTGGCCTGCTCACCGGTGCCGAGGCCAACAAGATCACCAAGGAGCCCTTTGTGATCTACCTCAGCGGCGTGGACACCCGCGGCGAGTTGACCGAAAATGCCCGCAGCGACGTGAATATCCTTGCTGCCGTGAACCCTGTCACCAAGAGGGTGGCCCTGATCAACACCCCCGCGCGACTACTACGTAGACCTTGCCGGCACCGACAGCAAGGATAAGCTGACTCACGCCGGTCTGTACGGCGTGGAAACCAGCATGGCCACACTGGGCAATCTGTACGGTGTCAATGTGGACCATTACATCCGCATCAACTTTGCGGGCTTCATCAGCATCATCGATGCGCTGGGCGGCGTGGATGTCTACTCCGATCAGGCGTTCACTTCTGTGGGCAGCCCCGGCTACTATGACCCCACCACCTTTGTAGAGGGCTGGAACCATCTGGACGGCAAGGCCGCTCTGGCCTTTGCCCGTGAGCGTCACGCCTTTGCATCCGGCGATATCCAGCGCGGCATCAACCAGATGAAGGTGATCGATGCATGCTGAACAAGATCAAGTCCCCTGCCCTGCTGATGGGCTTTTCCAAGATCATGGATGCCGCCTCTGACTGCTTTGTGACCAGCTTTTCACAGGATCAGATCAGTGCGCTGGTGCGGATGCAGCTGAGCGACTTTGCCGAGTGGGATATTGAAAGCTATACCGTCACCGGCACAAGCTCCAGCAGCACCAAGTGCTACTCTGCCAAAGGACAGAAGCTCTACGTCATGAAACCGGACGATGCTTCTGTGAGCAAGGCCAAAGGAAATGATCGCGTCCGTGCTGGGCGGTGAGGGCACCGTTGCCGACACCACTCAGAAGCCGGAAAAGACCGATGTGTTCACCCCCACCACCGACCCGAACGCCGCTGTTTCGGAGGTGCCCGCCGAGAGCGTTCCCGAGGAAGTGCCCGCGAGGGCGAGACCGGCAGCGGTGATACGGCCGGAGAAGCACCGTCCATCTCCCCTGCCCACACAGGAAGAGGTGGAACAGGCTGCATCGTCCATCTACAATGCGGCTTCCTCCATCTGGGGTGCCATTCAGGATGCTGCATCGCAGCAGAACGACGCGGCCTGACGATTTGAAATCTCCTCTGTGCAAGCTCCGGACTCTATCGCGGAAATATTATTTTATTTGCAAAACAGGAAACAACTGCAGTCGTTTCCTGTTTTGCTTTTTCACCAGAAAGTCCGTGCCGATAAACTGCATAAAAATGCCGCCTGCATCTTGAACCAATGCAGGCGGCTTTCTCATTCAAAATAATTATGCCTTGATCTCGTTCCAGACGCTCTTGCCGTCCAGAGAGGAAGCATCCACATCCAGATACTCGCAGATGGTCTGGGCGATGGTGCCAAAGCACAGACGGGTGCCAAGGTCAACGCCAGGCTTCACGCCCTTGCCGCAAATCAGGTACGGCACATACTCGCGGGTGTGGTCGGTGGTCTTGGTATAGGACGGGTCGCAGCCGTGGTCAGCGGTGATCATGAGGAGATCGCCCTCCCGCATTCCGGGGATGAAGTCGGCCACGAACTTGTCAAACTCCGTGGCAGCGGCGGCATAGCCTGCTACATCGCGGCGGTGGCCGTACAGCATGTCAAAGTCCACCAGGTTCACAAAGGCAAGGCCCTCAAAGTCGCGGGTCTGCAGGGCCTTGGTAAAGGCGATGCCATTGGTGTTGCCAGTGGTCTTGATCTTCTCGGTCACACCCTCACCGTCAAAGATATCGAAGATCTTGCCCACAGCGATCACATCCCTGCCCGCGTCCTTCAGCAGATCCAGCATGGTAGCGCGGGGCGGCTTCAGGCTCAGGTCGTGGCGGTTGGTGGTGCGGTAGAAGGTATCCGCAGTGTGGCCCAGGAAGGGGCGTGCGATCACGCGGCCCACGCCGTACTCGCCCTTGAGCATCTCGCGGGCGATCTCGCAGTAGCGGTACAGCTCATGCACCGGCACCAGCTCTTCGTTGGCGGCCACCTGAAATACGCTGTCGGCACTGGTGTAAACGATAAGGGCGTTTTCTTTCATGGCCTGCTCGCCGTAATCCTTCAGCACCTGCGTGCCGGAGTAAGGCTTGTTGCACAGCACCTTGTGGCCGGTCTTTTCCTCAAACTCGTGGATCAGCTCATCCGGGAAGCCGTTCGGGAAGGTGGGCAGCGGCTTGGGGCTTACCACACCGGCGATCTCCCAGTGACCAATGGTGGTATCCTTGCCCATGCTCTGCTCCTGCAGGCGGGCAAAGGAGCCGATGGGCGCTGCGGTCTTTTCGCCTGCGGTCACGCCATCAATGTTGAACATGCCCATCTTTTGCAGGTTGGGGCAGTTGAAGTTGGGGTGTTTTGCAATGGCACCCAGGGTGTTGGTGCCCTCATCGCCAAACGCTGCGGCATCCGGCTCTGCGCCAATGCCAAAGCTGTCGAGGACGATCAGAAAAACACGCTTTTCCATATCGGTTTTCTCCATTTCTTCCGGCGACCTCCCCCGGATAAGTGATACTATCTTTACTTATCATTATAAGCAAATCCCGCACCGGATGCAAGCTTTTTCGCCCTCCCGCAAATATCCGTCATTTTCACCAAAATGTTCGTCATTTTGTTCACAATCCGACGAAGCGTTTTGGCATTTTTATTCGTTGCTGCGTTATTTCGTGTCAAAGGCATCTTAGCTGCAAAAAAAATTGCAGCGCAGCTTGAATTTTTCTTGCTCTATTGTATTCCAGCGGATATAATAATAAATGGAAAAAGTTTTGAACAGCAGAATTTTTCCGCTTTTGTACCACAGCACGGGATTTTTCCCGTTGGCCGCGCGCAGCTGCCTGCATGACAGCGGACAGCCTGCCGCAAAATAGAGAATGTGAAGTAGTAGTTGGAGGTAGTAAAAGTATATGAGAAAAACAAAGATCATCTGCACTCTGGGTCCGTCCACCGATCAGGAAGGCGTTCTGCGCGAGCTGGTCGCCAACGGCATGAATGTTGCCCGTTTTAATTTTTCCCACGGCTCTCACGAAGAGCATCTGGGCCGCTTTGAAAAGCTGAAGGCCATTCGTGAAGAGCTGGGCAAGCCGGTCGCCGCCCTGCTGGACACCAAAGGCCCCGAGATCCGCCTGAAGGACTTCAAGAACGGCACTGAAATGCTGGAAGCCGGCCAGACCTTCACCCTGACCACCCGTGAGGTGGAAGGCACCAAGGAGATCTGCTCCATCACCTATAAGGACCTGCCGCAGGACGTGCAGCCCGGCGGCACCATCATGCTGGACGACGGCCTGATCAAGCTGCAGATCGTCACCGTGAACGACACCGACATCGTGTGCAAGGTGCTGAACAACGGCAAGATCAAGAACAAGAAGGGCGTCAATGTACCCGGCGTGCACCTGTCCATGCCGTATATGAGCCAGCGTGACCGGGACGACATCCTCTTCGGCGCCCAGCAGGGCTTTGACTTCATCGCTGCTTCCTTCGTGCGCACCGCACAGGATGTGTACGATATCCGCAACCTGCTCAACGAGTACGATTCCGACATTCGCATCATCGCCAAGATCGAGAACCGTGAGGGCGTGAACAACATCGACAGCATTCTGGCTGCAGCCGATGCCGTCATGGTGGCCCGCGGCGATCTGGGCGTTGAGATCGACTTTACCGAGCTGCCCGGCATTCAGAAGAATATCATCGAGCGCTCCTTCTCCTTTGGCAAGCCCATCGTCACCGCTACCCAGATGCTGGACAGCATGATCGTGAACCCCCGTCCCACCCGCGCCGAGATCTCTGACGTGGCAAATGCCATCTACGACGGCACCTCTGCCATCATGCTTTCCGGCGAGACTGCTGCCGGTGCTTATCCGGTGGATGCTCTCAAGACCATGTCTGCCATTGCTGAGCGCACCGAGCAGGAGAACCACGCCCGCTTTGTTCCCCTCACCGAGAACACCGGCAAGATCAGCGTGAGCGATGCAACTGCACACGCTGCCTGCCTGACCGCCAAGGACGTGAACGCTGCCGCCATCGTTACGGTGTCCGAGTCCGGCAACACCGCCCGTCTGCTGAGCAAGTACCGCCCGGAGCAGCCCATCATCGCCTGCGTGATGAAGGAGCAGGTGCAGCGTCAGCTGGCCCTGAGCTGGGGCATCACCCCGCTGATGATGCCTCTGGCACACAGCACTGATGAGCTGATCGAGATGTCCACCTCTCTGGCCAAGGAGAACGGCTACCTGCACAACGGTGAGCTGGCCGTTGTGACCGCAGGCGTGCCTGTGGGCGTGTCCGGCACCACCAACATGATCAAGATCCACATGGTAGGCAACTGTCTGGCTACCGGTGTGGGCGTTGGCCGCGAGAATGCCGACGTAACCAGCGCCACCGGCAAGGCCTGCGTCTGCCGCACGCTGGAAGAGGTGCGTGCAAAGTTCAAGCCCGGCATGGTGCTGGTGGTGCCTCCACCAGCAACGAAATGCTGAGCTATGTGCGCGACGCCGCCGCTCTGGTGGTGGAAGAGCCGGGCCTGAACAGCCACGCTGCCATTGCCGGCAAGGCCCTGCTCAAGCCTACCGTTGTGGGTGCCGCCGGTGCTACCAGCCACATCCGTGACGGTCTGATGATCGCTGTGGACTGCGCTCACGGCAGCGTGCAGCGCCTGCAGGCATAAGCCAAAGGAGAAGATCATGGAACGCATTGCAAGCTTCTGTGTTGACCATACCAAACTGGACCGCGGCATGTATCTGAGCCGTCAGGACGGCGATGTTCTCACATGGGACATCCGCATGAAAAGGCCCAATCACGGCGATTACCTTTCCACCGGTGCCGCCCACACGCTGGAGCATCTGTTTGCCACCTATGCACGCAACAGCGCCTTTAAAGACAGCGTGATCTACGTTGGCCCCATGGGCTGCCGCACCGGCTTCTATCTGCTCACCCGCGGCCTGACCCCCGCGCAGGCTTTGGAGCTGACGGTGGAATCCTTCCGCTTCATGGCTGGCTTTGAGGGTGCTGTGCCCGGTGCCAGCGAAGTGGAGTGCGGCAACTACCGCGATATGGATCTGCCCGCCGCCAAGGCCGAGGCCGCTGCCATGCTGCCGGTGCTGGAAGCACTGACCGGCGACGAGCTGCATTACTAAGCTATCTTCACCCTTCAAATTCATCATCATAAAAAAGCGCTCTCCCAACGGAAACCCGGTGGGAGAGCGCTTTCGTTTTAGTTGTTCTTGATCGCATCCAGTGCCTGCCGTGCAGCACGGATGTTTTCTTCACCCGTCTGCCATACCTCAAACTCTGAAAAGCCCGGCAGCCCCATGGGCACACCCTCGCGGCGGAAGGTCATGCGGCTTTGCAGCACCTGCTTGCCGGAAAGGTGGAACGCATGTGCCCCGGTCTGTGCGGCCAGTGCCGGGATGTTTTGTGCCGTGACACCGGCACCTACCAGAATTTCCACGCTATCCCCTGCCCGCTCCACCAGTCGGCCGAGAAGCTCCGCTCCCTCTGGGGCACTCGCCGCCTGCCCGCTGGTGAGGATGGTACAAAGGCCCATGCTCCGGACCGTTTCCAGTGCCGCAAAGGGGTCGGCGCTGACATCAAAGGCACGGTGCAGGGTACACGCCACCGGACGGCCTGCCTTTTCCGCTGCCCTGCGCGCCGCCGCATAAATGGGCCGCATGGCCCCTGCATCCAGCGCACCCTCCGGGGTCAGCACACCGGTCACGATACCATCCGCCCCGGCCTCCACCAGCTCTGCGGCCAGCTGTTCCATCTGGGCAAGCTCGTAGCTGTCGTAACAGAAATCTCCGAACCGGGGCCGCAGCAGAGCGCGCACCGGCAGGCCGGTCTCCGCCTTGACCTGACGCACCAGCGCAAGGCTGGGCGTTGTACCGCCCACGATCAGGTCGGCACACAGTTCCAGCCTGCTGGCACCGCCGCGCTTTGCTGCCAGTGCACTGGCTGTGCTGTCCACACATACTTCCAGAACGGAACGCATTTCAATTCCTCCCTTTTTGCCGGGCTTTGAACCCGGCATTCTGGTTTATTCTACCACATTTTTCCGTTTTATAAAACCCTGTGGCAGCAAAAAGCTGCGGCCCGGGTCTTATCCCTGCCGCAGCCTTTGTTGTTTTTTTCAGATCAGACCCAGCGCCTTGAACTCCTTTGCAATGCCGTCCTCGTATACCGAGGGAGCAATGCGGTCGCACCGCTTTTTCAGGTTTTCGGAGCCATTGGCCATGCACACACTGATGCCGACAACATCGGTCATCTGCAGGTCATTATCGCTGTCACCAAAGCCGATGGTATCCGCCAGCGTGCAGCCCAGATAATCACAGACGGCCTTGATTCCGGTGCCCTTATCAAATTTGCGGTTGATGAGCTCACCATTCACAAAGCCATCGGTCAGGCGGTCCAGCTTGCTTTCGCAGAACACGAACTGGTCGGCATAGAGCTGCTTTGCCTCGGCAAGGTCGCTCTCGTGGTTGGCAATGAACACGATCTTATACAGCGGTTCAGCGGCAGGATGGACATGCCCTCTTCCATGGCTTTGCGCCAGCGTTCTGCTTCGCTGTTCAGCGGTGCATCGTTTTTTTGTGGATAAAGTTCCACCTCTCAGCCATCTTGCTTCCGCCAAAGGTGGCATCCCGGGCCTCCAGCGTGCACTCCACGCCATTGCGTTCCAGTGCCGCGCGCACGCCTTCAGCCTGCTGCGGCTCCATGGGGATATCCACCAGAGTCTTGCCATCGCACAGCACATAGCCGCCGGCGCTGCACACTGCGCCCGCAAAGCAGTCGTGCCGCAGCAGCGGTTCGGTCATGCGGTGGTTGCGTCCGGTGCACAAAAAACAGCTTGTGTCCGTTTGCTCTGGCGCGATCCAGTGCAGCCAGAGTGCTTTCCGGGATGAGCATATCACCCGGCGGCAGCAGCGTGCCGTCAATATCCAGAAAAATCAGCTTACGACCCATACTTTTATCCTTTATTCACCTGACGCACAGGCCCGCCGCTCCCATTCTCTTCCAGCATCTGCAGCAGGATCCGGGCAGCCTCCTGCCCCACCTGCTTCTGGTAAAAGCCGCACCGTGGCCAGCCCCGGTTCCATCATGCTGCCAGCCCAGCTGTCGCCAACGCCTGCAAGACCCACATCCTGCCCCACATGCCGTCCTGCTTCCCGCAGGGCACGCATAGCACCAAAGGCCACCGTATCGGTCACGCAGACCACACCATCCAGATCCGGGCAGCGCACCAGCAGTTCCTGCATACAGCGCTGGCCCTCCTCCATGGTAAAGGCGTTGCAGCAGATGCGGGGCATCTGTTCGCCGTTCAGTCCGGCAGCGTTCAGCGCATCCTGCACGCCCTCACGGCGCTGCACGCCGGTGGCATCGTCCCGTTCGGTGCCGCCAATGTAAACGATCCTTCTGCGGCCATGGTCCAGCATCCGCTGGGTCAGCTCCCGGGCGGCGGTATGGTCATCGTTGTACACGCAGGCCACATCCTGAAAACGCTGGCCTGTTACCACCACCGGCACACGGCAGTTTTTCAGCGCCTGCGCCAGCTGAGGAGTATAATAGCTGCCCAGCAGGATGATGCCCGCCACGTGGTTGCGCTGCATGGCAGTCAGATAGCCCAATTCCCGCTGGGCGTCCAGCTCGGTGTTTCCCAGCAGCATCAGATAGCTCTTTGCATCCAGTTCACTGGCAATGCCTGCCGTGATCTGCCCCACCGACTGGGAACCGATGCTGGGAGCGATCACCCCCACCTGATTCACTTTTCCGGTGCGCAGAGTCTGGGCGGCGGTATCCGGGCGGTAGCCGGTCTTTTCCACTACCTCGTGGATGACAGCCCTCTTCTG
>VOFC01000293.1_pt1 | contig 24001 bp, 40 predicted proteins | sample 5384161 | NCBI WGS metagenome assembly VOFC01 (sample SAMN12384722, study PRJNA508395) | human gut metagenome | isolation source: healthy gut B | host: Homo sapiens | reverse complement strand
CAGATTCAAGAAGGAAAAGAAGAAGTGAAAACCCATGTTGTTGAAGAAGGCGAATCCTTCTGGATGATCGCCCACAACAACGATTTATCAGTAGATGAATTGCAGAAATTAAACGCTGATACCGTACCAGAAAAATTACAGATTGGTCAGGAAATCGTATTGACCAAGCAGGAACCGCTGGTAAGCGTAGTTGTTACCAAGGAAGTTACCGTAGAAGAAACGATTGCCCATTCTACCGAATATAAAGACACTTCCAGCTTATTAAAAGGCGAAAACAAAGTGGTGACAAAAGGCTCCGATGGTAAGAAAAGCGTAACCTATGAAGTAAAAGAAGCAAATGGCAGCACTCTGGAAAAGAATGTTGTGAAAGAAGTTGTTATTTCGGAACCTGTTACAGAAGTGGTAAACAGAGGTACCGGCTCTATCAAAATTTCTTCCCGTTCTGCCTATAATAGCGGCGGTGGCAGCGGAACCTTAGCATGGCCACTGAGCAGTAATAAAATCACCTCGCCTTATGGAACCAGAAGCCGCGGCTTCCACTCCGGCATCGACTTGGCGGCAAAAACAGGCACTTCCGTTTATGCGGCTGCTGGCGGTACTGTAGAACTGGCTAGCTGGTATTATGGCTATGGAAATTGCATCGTAATCAATCATGGCAATGGCGTAAAAAACAAGATATGCCCATTTATCTGCTTACAAAGTCAGTGTTGGCACAACCGTTTCCCGTGGTCAGTTAATTGCCCTGTCCGGCAATACTGGTAACAGCACCGGCCCCCACTTGCACTTTGAAGTGATTGTCAATGGCGTGACCAAGAACCCTGTAAACTATTTGAAATAATATTGCAACCAAATCTAAACAGAAAATTAAATGCACAGGAATTGCTCCTGTGCATTTTTTATGCTATGATACTGTAAACTGGTAATATACGACTGATTTTATTACAGCACCTATAAAGGAGGATTCTTTCATGTATGAAGTATTAATTATCGGAGCCGGTCCAGCCGGTATGACTGCCGCTATTTATGCAGCGCGGGCAGGCTACAAGACCGTTGTCTTAGAACACGGTGTTCCTGGCGGTCAGGCAGCTACTACCGATATGATCGAAAATTATCCCGGCTTTCCGGAAGGGATTTCCGGCCCGGAACTGATGATGAAATTTTTTGAGCAAACGCAGACTTTTGGCGTAGAAATGATTTACGAACAGGTACAGTCGGTAGAATTAGATGGCGCTATAAAACGGGTAACTACCGATAAACAAACCATCGAAGCAAAAGCTGTCGTAATCGCTTCCGGCGCCAAACCAAGAGCATTAGGCGTTGCCAACGAGGGCCGTTTGCGCGGCCGCGGCGTTTCCTACTGCGCTACCTGTGATGGATTTTTCTTTAAGGATCAGCCAGTGGCCGTTGTCGGCGGCGGCGATACCGCTGTAGAAGAAGCCATGTATTTGACAAAAATGTGTTCCAGTGTTACGCTCATTCATCGCCGGGATGAACTGCGGGCCAACAAACTGGCGCAAAGCCGCGCACTTGCCAACGAAAAACTGAACATTATCTATGATACTGTTGTCGATGAAATTATCGGCGACGACAAAGTAAGCCAATTAAAACTGCGCAACAAAAAACCGATGAAACCAGCACACTGGACATCAACGGTGTTTTCATTTTTGTAGGCTATCTTCCTAACAATGCGTTCTTCCCTCCAGAATTGGAAGTCAATGAACAAGGCTATATCGTTACCGACGATGAAATGGCAACCAATATTCCAGGTGTATTCGCTGTAGGGGATGTACGTCAAAAGAAGCTGCGCCAAGTTACCACCGCAGTTGGTGACGGCGGCGCTGTTATGCATGGCATTGAAGAATATTTCAGAGCGTAAAGACTGGAGGTTCTCTTTATGTATTACAATAAGAAAAAACAAACCAAACTGCAAAAAATTTTTTTTAATTGTACTTGTAGCCATGCTTTCTGTTGGTTTGTTGCTGCCGTCCTTTCTGTCCATTTTCTCTTACGGAATTTAATTGCGTTAAACCGAAACGGCCAACTGCTATACTTTCCATCGCGCAGTTGGCCGTTTTTTGTTTATTTTTTATAATCTCTTCTCGTTCTTCTGTTTCTTCGGCTGGAATTATAATCTCATAGGCCCTGTGCAAAACCTCTATCTGGACCTCCTGCAAATTGCCGCCAAATTCGCCGTCTAAAGTCCAAGAAATTTCCTCTGTGGCAGAAATCCGCAGCGCGCTGGTGTGAAAGGCGTGCAGACACGGATTATTAAAATCATTCAGCAGTAATGCTGCAATAGCGCCCTGTAATTCCATGGGATTGCGCGGCATTTTCACCAGCAAAACTTCTAATAGCCCATCGTCCATAGAAACATTGGCCTTGGTATTCATTTTGAACCCGCCGACAGATATGGAATTAGACACCATGCCAAAAATAAATTCCCCGCAAATCGTTTCGCCATCATGTTCTACCGTCAACTGATAGCCCTTAATTTCTGCTAAATGCTTAATGCCTTCCAAAATGTAAGCGGCCCGTCCCAACGCATTTTTGAACTGCTGCGGCGTAGAATAGCTGACCTCTGTGAAAGCGCCAAAGGCTGCTACATAAACGAAATGCCGCTCATTAAAAAAGCCCCACATCACAAGAGAACGGCTGTCCTTTTACAATTACTTCTGCTGCTTGCAATGCATTGCGGGGAATTCCCAGGCTTACCGCAAAGTCATTGGTGGTGCCGGCTGGAATATAGCCTAACCAAGGATGGCTGTCAGACTGCAGCAGACCGCCCACCGCTTCATTCAAAGTGCCGTCGCCGCCGGAACAGACAACCAAATCGTATTGTCCGGCCTCAGCCTTAATAATTTCGACTAGCTCGCCGGAGTATTGGGTAGTGCGCACTACAACTTTCCAGTCATTCTTTACGAATTGGTCGATGACCTCCAGCAAATTATTTTTTAATTTCTGCTCTTCCCGCCTTCGGATTCACCAGAAAAAGCAATGTTCTCTGCATGAAATGTCCCTCCTAGAATAATGCCGCAATATCATCCATACGCTGCTGTGCCAATGCATAGCCATAACGATAACAAGCCTCTATCTTATCCATATCCTTCTCAAAACTGTCTATAATGCCATGATGCGCCGGACGAAGCAATACCGCTTTCCCCTGTCGCTCTAGCTCCTCACAAAAACGAACCGTTTCATTGTATTTGTTATGCCGTGTCAGCAAAGGCTCCACCAAATTCGGATACTTCCGTTTTAATACCCGCGCTGCGGCCAAATTACTTTTTGCTGAGTGTTTTCTCGTAACCAACAGGACGAGTCAATATAATCAATAATTTTTCATTGCCGTCAGCCAGTGCTTTCCGCACAGGAATGGGATCGCAAATACCGCCGTCAAAATATTCTTCTCCGTTTAATTGAATTGCCGGAAATACCAACGGAAGAGCACAGGTTGCTTTCACCATGGTATTGGCCCTGTCTAAATCCTTCCCATTCAAATATTCTGTTTTACCGGTACGGGCATTGGTAACGCCCACCAAATAGGTCCCCTCATATTGCGCAAAGGTATCCCAATCGAATGGAATTAGCCGGTTCGGAATTTCTTCAAAGGCAAACTGCAAGCCAAACAGACTGCGGCATTTCAAAAAGTTTCCTGCACCAATATAACGCTTATCATGACGGTATTGCCTTAAAATTTCTAAATTGCGCCCTTTTTGTTTGGACACATACGAAAATCCATTGGTAATTCCCGCCGACACGCCAATACAATAGGGAAAGAGAATGTCATGCTCCAGCATGGCGTCCATTACGCCAGCGCTGAATATAGGACGAAACGTCCCGCCTTCTAATACCAATCCCGGCATGTACCCATCTCCTCTTGATTATGAACTTGCAAACCGTTCTGCACTGTTTTGTAACATTATTCTATTCTGCCTTCTGCGGAAAAAGCCCTTCTTAAAAAAAATGGTTTTGTGCCGTTCACATAAAAATTTACTAAATATTTGCAGCAACATCTTTCTTTTTTTTTTTCAACATATATGTTATACTTATTTTAAGGAAAAGAAAAATTTTATTTTCCTTAACAACAAAATTATTTGACGCATCAGGAGGAATTTATATGGCTAATATTGTTATTACGATTGGTCGAGAATACGGTAGTGGCGGGCACGAAATTGGTGAGAAGCTGGCCAAAGAACTAGGCTTCAAATTCTATGACAAAGAATTATTAAAAATTGTCGCCGAAAAAAGTGGTATTCAAGAGCAGGTATTGCAGAAAGCCGATGAAGCTGCCTCCAATCCATTGTTCGCACCTTATTATCCACCATCCATTGATCCAGGCTCTTTAAACGACCGCGTTTTTAAAATGCAGGCCGATTTAATCAAAGAAAAAGCAGATGCTGAAAGCTGCGTAATTGTTGGACGTTGTGCAAACTATGTACTGGAAGACCGTGAAAATGTAATTCGCGTATTCATTTATGCCGACATTGAAAAACGTATCAACCGCATTATGAGCCGTCATGGTATTGCTGACCGCGATGTTGCCAGCAAATTAATCAAAAAAAGACAGATAAACAGCGCCGCAGTTACTATCAATTCTACAGCGAAATGAAATGGGGCCGCATAGAAGGTCAGGATTTATTAATCGACAGTAGCTTGCTTGGAATTGACGGTACCGTTGCATTGTTAAAAGATTTAGTAGAAAAGAAATTGGCACAATAGTATTAAATTTCAAATATGCCTAAACAAAAGAGAGACTATTGCTTAATTTTCAAGCAATGATCTCTTTTTTATTTAATAAACTCATTACAAAGCTACCTTACTAACAACCTCACTTCACCTTCAGCCCCAACAATTTGCTCAATTCCAGCGCTTGTAAACTATTCACGGTTAGTCCTTGCAATTCGTTATAGTCATCAGATAATAACAGACCTTCTATCTGACAAGTTGAGAAATCCAGATTTTTCAGCGGCGTGCGGAAAAAAATCCGCTCTGCTTAAATCACACGCTTCCCACTGACATTGCTTTAGCTTGCAGCTAGATAGACTGAATTCTTGCAAGTTACACTGTTGAAACTGCACCATCTCCAAAATGGCTCTGGAAAAATTAGCGTAGCGCAGCTGACATCGTTGCAGCAGTAAATGATGCAGGCTGCTTTCCTTCCACAAAATACCCGGCCCTTTAATTTCTTCTAGCGCACAGCAATCCCAATAGCTATCTCCAAAATCGCAGTTCGATAAATCGCAGTTTCGAAAGATACTGTGCCGAAAGCTGGCTTTTTCAAAATGACAGGCAGAGAAGCGGCAATTCACAAATACAACATTGCGAAAAGTTACACCATGGCAATCCAGTTCCACGCAGGATAAGCCTTTCACCAAACAGTTCTCTATGGAGCTTTCTTCATAAGCCGCTAGCTCTAATAGCGCCAAGAACTCCTCTTGCTGTGTAATTACCTGCAGGTCAGCTTCCTTCAATTGGGGCTGGCGCAGCGGTTTTCCAATTATTTTTCTGCCATCATTGCGCGCCTTTCTGCTGCCGAGCCAGCAAATCCGGTATCACTTGAGCCAAATCAGAGCCCACACAAATTGCTTTCTGTTGATTTTCTTCCACGCAGAGAGGGTGCAAGGTATTCACACGAATCAGTTTAGCGTGTTTATGGTTCATCACAATCTGCTCAAAGGGAAAGCGAATTAATTCAGGCATAGTATAGCCTACGCCTAACTCCAAAATAATCAGGCGGTTGTGGGCAGAACCATTAATAAACCGAAAATATGCTTCGTTTTTCTCCTGGTAAGGCTCCGCGCAAAAATTTTTCCCTGTATAAACATTCATCACCAGTGGAGCGCCGCAGTGGGGACATTTTGGCAAGTAGGCTGCATCTTTTTGTAGCTGCTGAAAATGCTGTTTGCCAATCCAAGTATGATTGCGGCAGTTTTTACTGCACTGCACCCGCGCCATATCTCCCTGGGCTTTATAAATACGGGATAATTCTAAATCACTGTGCTGCAAAAAGCCGTCAGGGGTTACTGTCTATGATAAAATAATCTTTGCCTGCCAATAGCTGCGCCAATTCTGTATACAACATCGGCACATTTTTGTTGAGTCTTTGCGTTTCAATATACGGCATCCAAAAGGGCCAGTATTCTTTTTCATGTAATCTTTTATCGATTGGCAGCGCGTCTACACCAGCAGCATGCGGAAAGCCTGCGCCTAATCCTACCAAAACCTGTTCTGCTTGCCGCAGTTCTTTTTAAAATTTGCTCCGCCTTTTCTTCATTCCACGCTACATCAGTTTGATTAGACATTTTCTTCACTCCGTAAATTCTATTTGCTTTATTATAACACAACAATAGAAATTGCTCATCTTCATTGTCTTTTTTTCGCAGATAGTGTATAATAAGTTATCAAAATGATTTGAAAACAGGAGGTTAGCCTTATGGCTGAATTTACAAGTGATAAAATGCTGCCGCAAAGTTTAGAAGCAGAGCAAGCCGTACTGGCTGCCATGTTTAACGACCGCGATGCCATCTTAGAGGCAATTCCACTACTAAAAGAGTCGGATTTCTACCGGCACGACCACGGCGTTTTGTTTGCTACTATGCGTAAAATGAATGAACAAAATGTGCCCGTAGATTTGGTCACTATCACAGCCCAGTTAGATAAAGACGGAAATTTAGAAAAAGCCGGCGGAATCGCCTATGTAGCCCAAATTGCCAATTCCATCGGCAATGCCGCTAATGTTGCCCATTATGCCAATATTGTCAAAGAAAAAGCGGTGCTGCGTGATTTAATCAGTATCGCCAGCAATATTTCCAATCGCAGCTATGATGATACGGAGGACACCGAAAAAATTCTGGATGATGCGGAACGTATGGTACTGGAAATTTCGCAGAAACGTACCCGTTCCGGTTTAACGCCAGTGGCTGAAGTCATTGACCAATCGCTGAGCCGTCTGGAAATCCTTTCTCAGAAAAAAAAGAAGGCTTGACTGGTCTTACCTCAGGCTTTGTAGATTTAGATCGCATAACCTCCGGCTGGCAAAATCAGACTTTATCATTTTAGCTGCCCGCCCTGCCATGGGGAAAACTGCTTTAGCGCTGAATATGGCACAAAATGCCGCTATGGCCACCAAACAGCCAGTAGCTATTTTCAGCTTAGAAATGTCTAAAGAACAGTTAGTCAATCGTATGATTTCCTCTTTGGCAGAAATTGACCAGCAAACGCTGCGCAACGGTCGCATTTATGGTGATGATTGGATTCGTCTGGTGAATGCTGTAGCGCCTTTTAGGGGAGGCGCCTGTTTACATCGACGACACCCCTGCCATCTCTGTGCGGGAAGTGCGCGCCAAAGCCCGTCGTTTAAAAACAGAACAGGGTTTAGGCTTAATCATCATCGACTATCTGCAATTAATGGGTAGTACCGGTCGCATTGAAAGTCGTCAACAGGAAGTTTCGCAAATTTCCCGCAGCTTGAAAGCGTTAGCCAGAGAATTAGATATTCCCATTATCGCCCTCTCCCAATTAAGCCGTTCGGTAGAACAGGGGCAAGAGAAAAACCAAGCCTAAGCCATTTACGGGAATCCGGTTCTCTGGAACAAGATGCCGACATCGTTATGTTTATTTATCGTGACGAATATTATAATGAAGATTCAGACAAAAAAGGCCAGGCCGAAATTATTATTGCCAAGCACAGAAACGGCGCCACTGGCTCTGTAGATTTAAGCTTCCGCAAAGAATTTACCAAATTCGGCAATCTCAGCAGAATGCCCGGTTAAAAACGCTTTAACACCAAACCATTCACCGCTGCTGCACAAACAGCCTGTGCAGCAGTTTTTATTTTCCAGAAAATAAAAGAGAGATACAAAGAAACCTTCGTATCTCTTTCATGGCTATTTTGCCATTTTTAACAACGCAATGTCATAAGAATTGCGGCATGTTGCCTGTTCACACTCATACACCCATTCTGCCAAAACAGTGATTTTTGATTACATTCTTTCCGGAAATCGGCAATTCTCTCCTCCAAAGTCACTTGACCGTCCATTAAGGCATGAATCAATACAGTATGCTCCCGTTGCTGCTCTAGTATATCCGCTTGTCCTTGTTCCAAGCGGTCCAACCGTGAATTTACCACTTTTTAACTCTGACTTGATTCCAGCCACATCTGTTTTTAGAACAGCTACGTCCGTCTTTAAAACCGATATGTCCGATTTCACATCATCCATATCTATCCGTAAACCCCTTAATTCTGTTAACACCAACTCCATACTTTTTTCTAAATCCATATAAATCTCCCTCTTGATTTGAAATAAACACGCCGCTAGCATCTTTTGAACTACATGGAAGGGTACGATTATAAAAAGATGGTTTCTATCTTGGCATACATACAATATTTTCGCGTGTTATTTTAATATTATACCATAGTAGGAACTGAAATGCCAACAAAAAGTTTTAACGCCGTCCGTTTTTATTGCTAGTTTATGTAAAAAGGCGATGCTATCAAATAACACCGCCTTTTCAGTATTCTTTGTTATTTTACTGCTGCTACCGCTTTTTTCATTGCGCAAACGAAATCGGACACCGGCCCTACGCTGTCTTTTTCCATATTCAGCAACAATTTTTACAATGGCGCTCCCACAAATGACGCCATCGGACAACTTAGCCATTTCCGCAGCCTGCTGTGGATTAGAAATACCAAAACCAATAGCACAGGGAATATCACTTACCTGCTTTACATTTTGAATTAACTGACCAATATTGGTATTAATCTGTGTGCGCATCCCCGTAACACCCAACGAAGATACACAATACAAGAAGCCTTCTGCTTCAGCGGCAATTTTTTGCACTCTATCCGCCGATGTTGGCGCAATCATAGAAATTAATGCAATATCATTGGCGCGACAACCTGCTAATAATTCTGCTTTTTTCTTCAAAAGGCACATCGGGCACAATAATGGCGTCAATACCAGCCTCACGGCTGTTTTTCATAAAACGGTCAATTCCATAGGAAAACACCGGATTCATATAAGTCATAAATACCAAGGGGACCGTGGTCTGCTGACGAACCCGTTTCACCATGTCAAAAATTTTGTCAGTGGTAGTGCCTGCCGCCAGAGCACGCACATCGGCTTCTTGAATAACCGGCCCTTCTGCAATTGGGTCGGAAAAAGGAATGCCAATCTCAATAATGTCGGCTCCTGCCTGCGCCATGGCTACAATTAAAGCCTCGGTAGTAGCCAAATCTGGATCGCCGGCAGTTACAAACGGAATAAACGCTTTGCCATTAGAAAAAAGCCTGCTGTATCTTATTCATATAAATCCACTCCTCTATAACGGGCAATGGCTGCCACATCTTTATCTCCCCGACCAGACACACAAATCACCATAATTTGCTCTGGCGTCATTTCATGGCTAACTTCTTCGCATATGCAACGGCATGCGCGCTTTCAATGGCTGGAATAATCCCTTCTATACGAGATAAATATTCAAAAGCCTCTACTGCTTCTTCATCGGTCACCGGAACATATTGGGCACGACCCAAATCATGCAGATTGGCATGCTCCGGTCCCACACCCGGATAATCCAGACCAGCAGAGATGGAATATACCGGCGCAATTTGACCATATTCATCCTGGCAAAAATAAGATTTCATGCCATGGAAAATACCCAACTTGCCATTGGCTACACTGGCTGCATTTTTATCCGTATCTACGCCAAGACCGGCCGCTTCACAGCCAATCAACCGCACCGACGGCTCATTGATAAAGTCATAAAATAGGCCCATGGAATTGCTGCCGCCACCTACACAGGCTAACACCGCATCAGGCAAACGACCTTCCTTTTCCATCAATTGCGCACGCACTTCTTCTCCAATAATTTTTTTGGAAATCACGCACAATCATCGGGAACGGGTGCGGCCCCATTACAGAACCCAATACATACAAAGTGTCGTCCATCCGGTTGGTCCATTCCCCGCATGGCTTCATTTACAGCATCCTTCAAAGTCATAGTGCCGGTAGTAACCGCATGTACCTTTGCGCCCAGCAATTCCATCCGAAACACATTTAAAGCCTGCCGTTCCGTATCTTCTTTGCCCATATAAATTTCACATTCCATGTCTAACAGAGCCGCCGCTGTAGCAGTTGCTACACCATGCTGACCGGCACCTGTTTCTGCAATGACTCTGGTTTTACCCATTTTCTTGGCCAATAGCACCTGCCCCAATACATTGTTGATTTTATGAGAACCGGTATGATTTAAATCCTCCCGTTTTAGATAGATTTTAGGGCCGCCCAAATCTTTGGTCATCTTTTCTGCATAATACAACAATGATGGCCGTCCAGCATATTCATTCAACAAGGTTGTTAGCTCCCGTTGAAAATCTGGATCATTTTTATAATGCTCATAAGCAGCTTCCAGTTCATTTACTGCATTCATCAAGGTTTCCGGCACATACTGACCGCCATGAATGCCATATCTTCCTTTTGACATTTGAGAATTCCTCCTTTATTTGCTTATCTACATCTTTTTTTTTTTACATACTGCGTACTTGTTGTACAAACTGTTTTATTTTTTCGGCATTTTTCCATCCATTTTCTTCTACGCCGCTACTGACATCTACTGCATAAGGACGTACTTGCTGAATGGCCTGCTGTACATTTTCCGGCGTTAAACCGCCTGCCAGAAAGAAGGGCTTATATAACGGTGGAATTTGCTGATAATCGAACTGTCGACCGCTGCCGCCAGCCACACCGGGAATATAGGTATCCAGCAGCAGATAATCGCAATCCAATTGCTGCGCCTGCAAAACAGTTTCGGCGCTACATACCTGCACCGCTTTGACAATAGGAGCCGCTGTTAACGCCCGTAACTGTCGGATATAGGCCATATCTTCATGACCATGAAGCTGAATAATGTTGATAATGCCCTGTTGACATAAAGCTACTATCTCCTCTGGCACAGCATCCACAAAAAACACCCACTGTCTGAACAGAAGGCAATAACACCTCCCGCAGTTGTTGCGCCTGCGCCATTGTAACCTGACGCTTGCTTTCAGCAAACACAAAGCCTCCATATTGTGCCTGCACAGCATTGACTATCTGAGCATCCTCCAAACGACGTAAGCCGCAGATTTTAATTTTTGTTTCATGTTCTGTTCCGTGAGCAGTCGTCATGCTCTAAACCAATCCTTTCAACTGCTGCAGCATTTGTTTTTATCCGCACTGCGCATCAGTATTTCGCCAATAAGCACCCCATTCACATGAGCTTCTTCCAGTTGGACAATATCCGCCCTGGTTTTCATACCGCTCTCTGCCACAAAAAACCACATGTTCCGGTACCATTTGCCGCAAGCGTATACTGTTGCCGATATCCACTGTAAAGTCTTTCAAATTACGATTGTTCACACCAATGATTTCCGCGCCAGCAGCCAACGCCATAGCAATTTCCTTTTCATCGTGAGCCTCCACCAATGCCTCTAATCTAACTGACGACACAACCGCAAATATTGTCTCAAGGTTTCTTTTTTCCAGCAAGGAGCAAATCAACAGCACTGCATCGGCACCAATGACTTTGGCCTCATAAATCATATAGGCATCCACCGTAAAATCTTTGCGCAATAGGGGCAATTCGGTAATATGGCGAATTTGCTGCAAATAAGCATTACTGCCTTGAAAATAATAGGGCTCTGTTAAAATCGAAATAGCACTGGCTCCCGCCTCATCATACTGACGGGCAATTTCCAGATAGGAAACTCTGCTGCAATGACGCCTTTAAGGGTGAGGCCTTTTTACTTCGCAGATAAAGGACATGCCCGGTTCTGACAAGGCCTTTTTGAAACATCAAAACGCCCACAATCCATAGCCTCTGCCTGCTGCTTCAGATTTTCCAATGGAATTTGTTTTTTTGCGCTGCCACCCTTTGGCGGGTTTTTTCAGCAATCTCTTCTAAAATCATAAATACTTTCTCTAGCAATTGGTCGCTTTTACAAAACGCTGTAGCTGCTCATAAGCCTTGCCGCTATCCAAAATTTCCTCTGCCTCTTTGATCGTTTCCGCAATGGACTTGCCTGTTGCAATGTGGATGGCTGCTGCTGCATTCAGCACCACAATATCCCGTTTTGGGCCTTTCTGTCCTTTTAAAATATCGATGGCAATCTGTTTGTTTACTTCTGGCGCACCACCGACCAGAGCCTCCAGCTTACAATATTCCATGCCATAATCCCGTGGGTCTAAAGTATGGCTTCTATCTTGCCGTCTTTAAACTCTCTCACTTCTGTGGTGGTTGTCAGTGTAATTTCATCCATACCATCGTTGCCATGCACCACCATGGCCCGTTCTACACCCAGCTGCATCAAAACTTCCGTCATAGGCTCCAGCAAACTTTCCGAATAAACACCCATCAACTGCAGATTTGCGTTGGCTGGATTGGTCAATGGCCCTAACAGATTAAACACTGTCGGAATACCAATTTGTCTGCGCACTGCTCCTACATACTTCATGGCCGGATGGTATTTCTGAGCAAACATAAAAGCATTGATTTGTTTCCTGTAACACCTGCTCATTTTTTCCGGTTCCAGCATCAAATTTTACACCCAGTGCTTCTAACACATCAGCCGCTCCGCATTTACTGGAAGCGCTGCGGTTTCCCATGTTTGGCTATCCGTACACCGGAGGCTGCAATCACAAACGAGGCAATGGTAGACACGTTGAACGTGAACAACTGGTCACCGCCAGTCCCTACAATTTCTAACAAATCGCCGTCCCTGCGAATAGGCAGAGCATGGTTGCGCATACCTTGGGCAAATGCTGCAATTTCTTCGGTAGTTTCGCCTTTCATATGCAGCGCCGTCAAAAATGCCGCTGTCAAAATTTCGCCAGCTTCGCCGCTCATAATATCATTCATGGTCGCTAAAGCGGTTTCCCTATCCAAATCTCTCCCTTCACTAACTGCTTTCAATGCCTCTTTAATCATTTCTGTTACCTCCCAGTTGTAAAAAATTTTTCAATATCACAATGCCATCCGGCGTTAAAATGGATTCGGGATGAAACTGCACGCCGTACACATTAGTACCTTTTAGTTGTACAGCCATAATCTCGCCGTCGGCATCTTCCCCCAATAACTTGCAGGCATTCAGGCAAATTGTCCCGTTGCGCTGCCAAAGAATGATAACGGGCAACTGCCAATTGCTGCGGCAGCCCCTGAAATAGAGGCACCTTATTATCAATCGTAATGACACTTTGCTTGCCATGCATAATCTGTTTGGCAGCCGTTACTGTACCGCCCATCGACTCACACAAAGCCTGGTGCCCTAAGCACACCCCCAAAACAGGAATACGGCCAGCAAAGTGTTTGAGTACATCCTCACAAATTCCGGCGTCGGCCGGTTTTTCCAGGACCCGGCGAAAGCACAATCTGTGCTGGATGTAGCTGTTCAATTTCTTCTAAAGTCAGTGCATCATTGCGCACCACTTGCACATCCGGTTCCAGCGTTCCAATCATCTGCACTAAATTGTAAGTAAAGCTGTCGTAATTATCTATAAACAATACCATCAGTCATCCACCTCGCTGGCTTGCATCACTGCTTGAATTACAGCTTTTTGCTTTATTTTCCGATTCCAAATATTCCATATGAGGCACACTGTCAGCCACAATCCCGCCGCCAGCCTGCACAGTCACCTTATTGTTTTTTCTTCACAGCCATACGAATGGCAATGCAGGTATCCATATTACCGCGAAAATCAATATAACCCAACGCACCGCCATAAATACCGCGCGGCTCTGCCTCAATCTCATCAATCAACTGACAAGCCCTGATTTTGGGTGCTCCTGATAACGTACCTGCTGGCAGAATAGATTGAATTGCATCAAAAGCGTCTAATCCATCGGCAATTATCCCATTTACTTCCGAGCAGATATGCATAATGCGGGAATAACGATGAATTTGCTGATATTCGCTTACCTTTACAGTGCCGAATTTTGCCAACCGTCCAATATCGTTACGGCCTAAATCCACCAACATATTATGCTCTGCCAGTTCCTTTTCATCTTGCAGCAGCTCCTGCTCCAACGCCAAATCTTCTTCCCGAGTTTTCCCACGAGGGCGGGAGCCAGCCACCGGATAGGTAGAGAGTTTACCATTTTGCAATTTCACCAGTGTTTCCGGCGAAGTGCTGATAATCTGTACATCATCACACTGCATAAATACCATATAAGGCGATGGATTGGTTGTACGCAGCACACGATAAGCGTTAAGCAAACTATCCTCATAAGCTGTTTCAAAACGACGGGAAATAACAGCCTGAAAAATATCGCCGGCAAAAATATGCTGCTTGGTACGTTCCACCATTTCTGTATAAGCTTCCTCACTGACATTGCAGGTAAACTGCGGCTTGCTTTTGGTGCGCACTTTCGGCAGTGGCGCCGTATCGTATACCATCTGCTTTAATTCAGCCAACTCTGCTGCGGCTTTTCCGTAATTCTCCAATAAGTTATCGGTATGAATATTAACAATCAGCACAATCTTCTGTTTCAAATGGTCATACGCGATTACTTTTCAAACAGCATCAAATCATAGTCTGGAAATTCATCCTGCTGTAATTTCAGCACCGGCTCAGCCAACCCGATAGAATGATAAAGCAAAGTAACCCACCAACCCGCCGCAAAATGGTGGCAGTTCTTCCAACTGCGGCGCATGATACTGCCCCATAATCTGTCGTAGCGCTTCAAAGGCTTTGCCTCCAACAACCGTTTTTCTCCATGTTCCTCAACAATCACTTGCTCCTGCTGACAAGTAACCCGTAAAATAGGATGAAACCCTAAAATGAATAGCGCCCTCGATTTAAGCCACCTTCTACACTTTCCAAAAATAATAGCGGTCACTGCGCTGCGCCATGCGCCGCAACAGCATAATCGGCGTTACCACATCAGCATAAATCTCTTCGTATACTGGTATAGTATTGTACTGTTGCGCTAATTCCATAATTTGCGCACTATCCGGTTTTAACATACTAAGTTCACTCCTTTATTTTTTGCTGTCCTTCGCCCATTGTTGTGGCCCTAAAGCTACCGGAACATCTCATCGAATGGTCACTCAAGGCTCAGCGGTCAGATTTGTCATGTTGAACAAAGTGCTGACAAAATAAAAAACTTCTGTCACCTCACGTAACACGTAAGGGACAAAAAGCCTATAACTTCTGCGGTACCACCCAATTTGCCGCTTCCATTGTCAACCAATAGAAAACACGACCACTTTTTTCACATACCACCATATGTGCTCCACTGATAACGGACAGAGTTCCCGTCAGCGCCTACTCCCAAATAGTTTCAGGCTGCCCTCGCAAGTCCATTCGGAATAATCTATGCTACTGCACTCTCACCATCGGCAGCTCTCTGAGAACAATCAATTCTTCCTACTTACTCTCGCTCATCGGTTTATTTTTTTTCTGATTTGTTTTTTTAGTTTATGCATTTTTTGCAAATTTGTCAACAATTTTTTTTATTGTATACAATATATCGTTTACTTCATATTGCAATTTTTTATCTCACCGTAACCCGCCATAAAGAACAACAAAAAATATTATATATTAATTTTTTCTGCTATTATACATAATTCCATAATACTTGCCAGATTAAATTTATCTCTATAATCAAATCACTAGTTGATTACAGCCTTCAGCTGTCATACCTTACAACTGCCGCCGTCCGCTCTTCCGCGTCAAACGAAAGACTGTACAAGAACAACACAGAATTACCACAGCCAGCACAGCTAACAGGATAAAAGCGTTCTGACTGCCCAACATTGTAGCAGTGGCTAAATCATTGGGCGTGCTGGCTTGCGCCGCTGCTACCATAGTAGCCACCACCGAAGTTCCCACGGCACCAGCCAGTTGCTGTAATGTATTGATAACAGCATTGCCATCGGTGCTCAATTCTCTGGGCAACTGACAAATACCGTTGGTCATGGTGTTGCCCACCGATGAGCCTTGACCAAAAGCGAAGCACAGATAAAACACATAAAAATATAACATAGTCATATTCTGAGCAAACAAACTGAAACAAACGGTGGCAATTAAAATACAACCATTTCCCCAGCAAAATAGGACGTTTCGCTCCAAAGCGATCCAAAATCTTCCCGCTGATAAAATCCCAGTACCTGCGCACTGCCCCAGCCAGTTAAAGCAATGCTTCAAAAAATAAAGCAGCTAAATCCCACTGCCAGACATAAATAGTCCGGCCAGTTAAACGATATTTTTTCTACAGGACTTACCTGCCGGATAGAAAAAGACCCATCACAAAAGCAAGACAGCAAAAAAATCATCCGCCAGCCAAACAGTGTGACAATCATCCCACCTATGGAAGGGCCAATAGCCGGTGCCATAGCGGTAATCAGTGAAGCCACACCCATCATCAAGCCCAGTTGTTTTTTTAGGCACCTGCTCCAACACAATATTGAACATCAACGGCAAAGCCACGCCGGTGCCAACGCCCTGAATTAACCGGCCCAACAGCAGTAACGAAAATACCGGCGTTATAGCCGATAAAACTGTACCAATCATAAAAGTGTCATTGCGGTCGCAAATAAAGCTTTGGTGGTAAATCTCCGTTTCAGATACGATGATGCCGGAATAATAATGGCTAAAACCAGCAAATATCCTGTCGTAATCCATTGCACCGTCGATGTGCCAATTTGAAATTCCCGCATCAAAGTTGGAAAGGTAATATTCATTGCTGTCTCCACTACTACACCGGCAAATGACATCATACCAGTAGCAATAATGGATAAAATTAAACGGGCGTCTATTATTTTTCTCGTTCATGCAAGGGTATCTCCTCCAGTTCTGTCTAATACACTGTTGTCTAAATTCATTTCCGCAGTGCGCAAAATGCGTGAAACCTGCTGAATGGTCTGAGCGGTAATCCGCAAATGCTCTGGCTCTAGTCCTTCTAGCTGTACCGCAAGCCAATCATGATATTGCTGCACATAAAAATTGTAATAGGATAAGCCTACCTCTGTCAGTTGCAGCCAAACAATCCGTTTGTCACCGGCATCTGGATTTTTTGCACAACGCCCAATTGCTCCAGCTCGTTGATAAGCTTGGTAATGCTAGGCTTGGTCACTTGAAGCGTTTTGCTGACATCGCTCACCTTAACGCCTTCTGCCTTTTGACTGCATTGATAAATAATATCAATGACGCGCACATGCCGCGGCGACATTCCTTTGGCAGCGCAGGCATCAATTCGTTGATACGCTTCACTTCGTGACAAGCGTCTAAAAAATCTTTTATCAGTTGAATTTCCATGTATACACCTTCCTTTTATTTGCAGAATAATTATCAAATAATAATTACCTTTAGTAACTATAATATTAAAAAAGTATGTTGTCAAGAAAAATCTTAACAACATACGAAACTCCTTGATTTAACTGCGCAACGGATTTACGAAATCCGCATGCCGTCTCTAAAGCAAGGCATCCAATAAATCGGTACCATAAGAATTATCCACAGCACACAACCACTGACCCTCCACCTTGCGAAATACATACGTGGCGCGACGCTCCATGCTATACGCTGAATCCTGCTTGTCCGGTGCGTCTAATAAGGTCTGCGATAATACCAGCGCCGTATCGCCCGCTTCAATAATTTGCATAACCCCTTGTGTGGGCGTCAAATTATTTTTGAAATATTGCGCGATTGCCTGAAAAGCCTTTTTAATGGCTGCACGGCCCTGTGCTTGCTGCCCTGGGCGAATAATCAACACAGCATCCTCCGTATAATAATCCATCAACGCATCAAACCGTTCTTCTTGAATAGCCTTATCACAGGCTGTGATAATTGCTTTCAACGCATGTTCCATGAAACATCCTCCTTTATGTTTAAATTGTTCAGTATTATAAAAGACAACTGCTCCTTTGTCAAAGCAATTTCATAGAATTTATGCCAACGGCAGCCGCACTGTAAAACATAAGCCCTGTTCCTGCCGCTGTACATAAATTTCTCTGTGATAATTCTGCACAACACGCGAGCTACTGACCAACCAATGCCATATCCGCCGCTAAGCACGCGCCATTGTGCAAATCCAACACTTCCTGTATGGCCTGCATGGTCAAATCGGTGGAGGCCATCTCATCGGCGCATCATTTCAGCTTAGCAGGCAGCACAATCTGCACAAGGAAATGATAGCTGTGATAGCTATTTGCCTTTAGATGCAATACATCATCCTTTTCCTTATATCACTTGAAAGTCATTCTGTCTGCGTAATCTATCCGCCAACAAATAAATATCATTGAAAAAAGGGGCACACAATCCGTACACTGGCGCGTCATAAATATGGCAGCAAAAAGTTACAGTTCCGTCAGGAATGTATGAAGAAATCTTCAAACCTGCTTTCTTTTCTCCCTTTCGCCAAACAAAACAGTTGACTTTCGCTCCGTTTCCTGCTAGCATTAATAAGGAATATGTTCATTCATAGTTTCTATTACTCAACATGGATGCTTACAATCTGTTTTGGGTAATTTTTTGCGTGAGCAAGAGCTGTCGGGACAATGCACAGGTATGCGCGTTTCATGACCATGACAGCCCGCAATATGGCATCACACACAATATCATTGAAGGGGTTGTCAGTCACTATGGCAGGATTAGTATTATTAGGCGCTCAATGGGGCGATGAAGGAAAAGGAAAAATTACAGACTATTTAGCCGAACAGGCCACTACCATTGTACGGTATCAGGGCGGCAACAATGCCGGACATACCGTTGTAGTCGGCGATGAGGAATTCAAGCTGCGTCTGATTCCTTCTGGCATTCTCTATGGAGGAAAACCTGCGTCATCGGCAACGGCGTTGTGGTGGATCCAAAAGTTATGCTGAACGAAATCGCTTACTTACAGAGCAAAGGCGTAGATACCAGCAATCTGCGGGTTAGTCAGCGGGCCCACGTGATTATGCCTTATCATATCGCCATTGATACGCTGGAAGAAGCGGCCAAAGGCGATAATAAAATCGGCACCACCAAAACGGCATCGGCCCATGCTATATGGACAAATATGCCCGAGTTGGCATTCGGATTGCCGATTTAATGGACAAAGAAGTATTTGCCGAACGGCTTAAAACTGTTCTGGAAGCTAAAAATAACATGATTGTGAAATTATATGGCGGTCAGCCATTTGATTTTGATGAAGTATTTAATCAGTACTGCCAATATGCCGACCAACTGCGGCAGTATGTAGCCGACACCTCTGTGCTGGTGTCCGAAGCACTGCAGAACGGCGAAAACGTCGTATTTGAAGGGGCACAGGGCACACTGCTGGATATTGACCACGGCACCTATCCATACGTAACCAGCTCCAATCCTATTGCCAGCTATGCTTGCGTGGGTGTCGGTGTAGGGCCTACCAACATCAAAAATGTGCTGGGCATTATCAAAGCCTATACCACCCGGGTAGGCGAAGGCCCATTCCCAACTGAATTGTTTGACGAAACCGGCGCAGCTTTGCAGCGCATTGGTCACGAATTCGGCACCGTTACCGGACGCACCCGCCGCTGCGGTTGGATTGATATGGTAATGATCAACTACGCCATCCGCTTAAGCGGTATCAATGAATTTGCACTGATGAAGCTGGACGTTTTGGACACACTGGAAACCGTAAAAATCTGCACCCATTACGAATGCAACGGCGAAAAAGTCGTGCATTTTCCAACTAGCCTGAAAAACATTGGCAGAATGCAAGCCTGTTTATGAAGAACTGCCCGGCTGGATGACCGATACTACCGGCTGCACCTCTTTTGATGAATTGCCGGAAAACGCCAAACGCTACGTGAACCGCATCGAAGAATTGACCGGCGTTCCAGTAAAAATTGTAGCCGTTGGTCCAAGACGTGACCAAACCATCATCCGCGGTGATTTGTTTGCTTAAATTGTATTTACCGCCAATCACCTGACCATCATGCAAGAAAAAAGAACCACTATAGAAACAGACCATTGCAAAAATTGTTACCGATTCTTGCAATGGTCTGTTTTATGCTGTTACTATGTTCTTGTTGAACGCTACTGTTCGCTCAACGCAACAATCCAATCAGACACTTACTTTTCAATCTGTTCTAGCTTTACGGCCACCTTATCCATCCAGTCAAAATCCATCTGTTCCAGAGTACCGGCATCGCAGTGGGCTGCAATCTGCGGGTCGATCGGCAATTTGGCCAATACGTCCAACTGATATTGCTGGGCAATTTCTCAATGTGGCTGTCACCAAAGATTTTATAGTCTTTTCCATTGTCTGGACAACGGAAATAGGACATATTTTCTACCAAGCCCAACACTGGAACCTTCATCATCTCGGCCATTTTTACCGCTTTGGTCACAATCATGGACACCAACTCCTGCGGAGAGGTAACGATAAGAATGCCGTCCACCGGCAATGATTGAAATACAGTCAGCGGCACATCGCCAGTGCCCGGCGGCATATCGATGAACATATAATCAATGTCACCCCAAATTACTTCCTGCCAGAACTGTTTTACGGCGCTGGCAATCACCGGTCCCCGCCATACTACCGGGTCGGTAGCATCGTCTAGCAGTAAATTGGTAGACATGATTTTAATGCCGTTGGCCAATGTGGCTTTCGGAATCATGCCCTGCTCTGTACCGGTAGCTTGCGTGTGAATACCGAAAATTTTCGGAATAGACGGCCCCGTGATGTCGGCATCTAAAATGGCTGTTTTATAGCCCTTACGCGCCATCGTGATAGCTGACAGGGAAGTCACCAGCGATTTTCCCACGCCGCCCTTGCCGCTGACAACGCCAATCACCTTTTTACACTGCTATAAGCGTTTAATGGTTCAAATACCGGTCCTTCCTGCCGTTCTCCGCAACTGGATTCACTGCAGCTACCGCAGTTATGATTACAACTTTCTGACATAATCGGTCACTCCTCAACTTTTTCATTTTATTTTTTGCGCCCAATCACGATTGGGCAATCACCTGAAACAATTCCATGGTTTTGACAAAAATTTCTTTACAGCCGCACCGGCTGCACAATCTCTATCTACAATGGTTTCTCCGTCATTGATGGCTCGCACCGCCTCTCTGTCAAAAGGAATGCGGCCCACAAAGGGAATATCTCGCCGATAACAGAAATCTTCTATCTTATCGGTATTTTCTACATTGGTATCGTATTTATTCACGCAAACCACCGGAATTACCTGAAAAATTTCCGCAGTGTGTATAATGCGCTCTAAATCGCTGATGCCTGATATAGAAGGCTCTGCCACAATCAGCGCCATATCAATGCCGCTCAAGGAAGCGATTACAGGACAGCCAATGCCCGGCGAGCCATCAATAATGGCAAAATCAGCCGACTTTCCAGCAGCGCGGCGCATGCGCTTCTTGACCTCCGTAACCAGCTTGCCCGAATTGCCGCTGCCCATCTTAAGCTGCGCCGTAGAAAATATTTTTTCCGCGTCCTGATAAAGCTGCATTTCACCAGCCAGCAGTTCTTCCAGCTCGATGGCGTTGGCAGGACAGACATACCCGCAAACGCCGCAGCCTTCACAGGCAAAGGGGTCTATCCAATAGGCGCCGTCCTTTTTCTGCACGGCATGAAACTGGCAGTGATAGTGACAGCTTCCACATTTCATGCAGACAGCATTGTTAATGCGGGCTTTGGGTAAGCCGTAATAATCCTCTCTCTGCGGCAAAGCGGTACACTGTGTTACCAAATGCAGATTGGGCGCGTCCACATCGCAATCGGCAAAGGCTTTTGCTTGCGCCAGCTTAATAAAAGCGCTGGCTACTGTAGTCTTTCCGGTGCCGCCTTTACCGCTCAAAATCAACAACTGCTTCATGGACCGCCGCCTCCTTTATCTGCTGTAACAGCTCTGTAAAAAGTTGTTTATACTGAGGGCTTATCCGGCTGACAATCTGCGAATTAGAATTGAGCCGGCCCAATTCGCTATCAAAAGGAATGCGGCCCACAATCGGGAGCTGATGTCCAAACAAAATTGCTCCGCCGGATTTTCCCCTCGAAGCATTTATTCAGTACCACGCCAAAGGGCTTGTGGAAAAAAAAGCTGCACCAATTCATACACCATGTTCAGATTATGGACGCCGAACACCGTAGGCTCCGCCACTAAAATGCAATAATCGGCGTCTAAGATACTCTCCATGACCACACAAGCGCTGCCCGGCGGACAGTCAATCAAAATCAGCTCCTGCGGCTGCTCCCTCAGCTCCTGCAGCATACTGCGAATAATCGGTACACCCGACTCTTCCCCCATGTTTAGCATACCGCTCACCACCTGCACGCCATCGGAAACGCCCCGCATAATTTTCCCAATGGGCCGTTTGATTTCTTTTATCGCCCGCTGCGGACAAACCAGCACGCAGCCGCCGCAAGGATGGCACACATCAGGGAACACCACCGCTTTATTCTGAATACAGGCAATGGCGTTAAACTTGCAGAAGTCCATGCACTGCCGGCAGCCCGTGCAGCGTGTTTCGTCTACCTCCGGCGATTACCGCCACCACCGACTCATGCACCTGCTGCGGCTTAAAAATAAATGGCCGTTGGGCTCCTCCACATCGCAGTCATAATAAGCAGCTCTCTCCTGCCGCCGCTGCCAGATTAACAGAAACCAGCGTTTTCCCTGTGCCGCCCTTTCCGCTTAACACAGCAATTTTCATCTCAGTTGCCCCCGTGTCCGTGAAAACCAGGATGAATGTCCGTCAATTCCTGCAAATGGTTTTCTTCAAAGGCCCGAATATTTTCCTCCACCGATAAGCCTTCTGTTTGATAAAGCTTCACATTGGCGCCCTGTAGCACCTTGGCGGCGTTTTCACCGCAGCGGGGCGCTAATAAAGCCTCTGCCTGTTCGTCCACCACAACCTGTGCCGCTTTGATACCTGCGCCGCCCTGTACGGCAATGCCGCTGTTATCAAGCAATTTTTTTTCTTTTGTTTCTGTGTCATAAATCAAAAACATAGGTGCCCGTCCAAAAGATGGACAGATTTCCGTTTCATAATCTTCTACTGGAATGGCAATTTTCATAACGCTCGCTCCTTCGTTGTTTTCTCATGGCCTGCTTTCTGCCGCTGTGCCAACTGCTCCATGCGCTCCTTCTGACAGCCTCCTTGCCGGCAGCAGCTGCCGTGCCCGTCGCACAAATGATAATCGCCGCCCGCTATACACAGCACCCGTCCTTCCACCAGCGCCAATGCCAATTTACGCCGCGCTTCCAGATAAATGCCCTGTACTGTAGTGCGGGCAATATTCATATGATTGGCACAAGCTTCCTGATTCATGCCCTCCAAATCAATGAGCCGAATAGTTTCGTATTCATCCACTGTCATTTGAATGGCATCTTCTGCGCTGATACAGCCGCCCAACGGTCCAAACCGGCTGTGATTGGGCAGACAACAAACCTTTCTCCATTTTCTCGGCCTTGGCAACGTACCGCCACCTCCCGCCTGTTATTGACATATGTCATTTACAAAGTTTATTATACTTGGTTTTCGGCATATGTCAATAACGACAGAAAACTTTTATTTGTCCCTGAAATCTGGTATGATACCCTTAGAGAAAATCAAAGACACAGGAGTAACCATTATGACGCACACCTACACACCTTTTTTATGGGAGCAGATGCAAAATCTGCACCGGCAGCAGCCGATCTCCGGCCATACGCCCGGCCATAAAAACGGATTGTTTCTGCCGCAAGCCTTACAAAACGCCTGGGGCAGCCAATTTGCCAGTTACGATTACACCGAGCTGGACGGTCTGGACAATCTGCATTTTTCCGAGGGCTGCATCGCCCAAAAGCCAGCAACAGGCCGCGCAAATTTTCGGCGCCGCGCAGTGCTTTTATCTGGTAAACGGCACCACCGCAGGTCTGCAAGCTGCCATTATGGCTGCCTGTAGTAATCGGCAGGTATTTGTACCGCGCCACGTACACCGCTCTGTTTATCATAGCCTGCTCTTAGCCCATGCCCAACCTGTCTATCTGCCCTTAGAATTAGAT